>ERZ1108168.126-NODE-126-length-75902-cov-10.991048_pt1 | contig 75902 bp, 55 predicted proteins | sample MGYA00403704_ERZ1108168 | MGnify/ENA primary metagenome ERZ1108168 (study PRJEB35170, sample SAMEA104062421) | human gut metagenome | biome: human gut; feature: human-associated habitat; material: faeces | place: Denmark | collected 2012-06-12 ...
CAATCTTATCCGCACTCATCAATTCACTGACAATCGGCAGACCGGTCTTTTCCCGCGCTTTGACCATCGCCAGAACACCTTCGGTGCCCATGCCCTGAAACGCATATGGGGAGGTTCTTGGCTTGTATGCCCCGCCCCGCAGCATCACGCCGCCGGCAGCCTTGACCTCTTGGGCGATATCGCAGATCATCGTTTCACCTTCAACCGAGCAGGGACCGCCGATCACCACAATCTTTTCATGACCGCCGACCTTTACGCCGCTGACGTTAATAACGGAGTCTTCCGGATGGAACATCCGGTTAGCCAGCTTATATGGGGCGGCAATGCGCGTAACCTCTTCCACCCATTCATTCGCCATGATCCGCCGTTCATCCAGTTTCGCCGTATCACCGACTAAACCAAAAACATTGTAATTGGCACCGGAGATCATGTTGACCTGAACGCCTTGTTTTTCAAAGTTTTTGATCAGTCGGTCAATTTCCGGCTGCGGTGTGTTCTTTTTTAATGTGATAATCATTTTTTCATTCCCCCTGTTGAATTTGTATTCTCATCAATAAAACCATCGTTCTCGGTCTGCCAGCGGCGCCAGCATTCCTGAGCTGTCTGTTCAATGCTTCCGTTGTTGTCAATCTGTTGATCACAGGCACTCCGATACAACTCAATCCGCTGATCGTATAACTGACGCAGTGCTTCACGGCTGGAGCTTAATGGCCGGCTGGGATCGGTTTCCAGCTGATCCAAGCTGCGATCCAAGAAATACACCTTGCCGCTTTGGCGCAGCCGTCGAACATTTTCCCAATCTTTGACGATCCCGCCGCCGGTGGCGATAATCTGCCCACTCTGCAGCGTCACCTCAGCCAGGATCTCAGCCTCAATCTGGCGGAAAGCGGATTCGCCTTCCTGATCGAAAAACGCCCGAATCGGTATGCCGATCCGCTCAACAATCCGCTGATCAATATCGACAAGCGGACGGCCGCTGAGCTCCGCCAGTTTCCTGGCAATCGTACTCTTGCCGCAGCCCGGCATACCGATCAAAACAAGATTCATCTTTTCTCTGGCTAAATCCGCCGTCATTTTCAGGATCGCTTCCGAACTGACGGCTTTGCCGGTAAATGCCCGGATGGCTTCCGCCGCCTGCGCTGTCAGCATGCTCAACCCAGTCGCAGTTTTGCATCCGCGCTTCTGCGCCTCGACAATCAGACGGGTGCGATGCGGATTATAGATAACATCCGCCACGCTTTCCAACTGCGAAAAGTGATTCAGTTCTATCGGATTCCCTTCCTGATCTGGAAACATTCCTACCGGGCTGGTATTGACGATCACCTGAGCGTCGCTGTGCTGTCGATAGGCTTCTTCATAGGTTAAGGTCTGCGCTGATGGATTCCGCTTCACCTTGAGGATGGATAAAGCCCCCAAATCCTCCAACACCGCATAAACGGCCTGGGCAGCCCCGCCGTTGCCCAACAGAATGACTTTCTTATCGCGAATCTCAATTCCCGCCTGTTCCAGCATGAACCGGCATCCATAATAATCCGTGTTTTTACCGATCAGACGGCCATGATCATTGACGATCGTATTGACCGCGCCGATCCGCTGTGCCCGTTCATCGAGTTCATCCAGATAGGGGATGACCGTCTGCTTATACGGAATCGTGACATTCAGCGCCGCAAATTCTTTCGCTTTCATCAAAGCGTCCAATTGCTGAGGACTGACTTCAATCAGCTCGTAGGCATAACCGCCCAGAGCTTCGTGAATCCGTTGGGAATAGCTGTGACCTAAATGTTCACCGATCAATCCCCGCCGCATGCGTCTTCCCCTTTCCACCACAGAATTCCGAATCGTTCTGTCAACAGATCCACCAACCCCAAGGCAATCATACTGTCAACAACAACCCTTGCCCGATGCAGGATCGCCGGATCATGCCGGCCCTCGATCTGCAGCGTCACGGCTTCTCCGGTTTTCAGATTAACGCTGGACTGCGGTTTATATATGGAAGGCGTCGGCTTTACGACCGTCCGGATCCGCAGCGGCATACCGTTGGTAATTCCGCCGTTAATTCCGCCGTTGTGATTGGTCAGCGTCTGAAGCTGTCCGTCCTTGATCGCAAAGCCATCGTTGGCTTCGCTGCCGGTTTTCGCCGCGAAGTCAAAACCATCGCCGAATTCCACACCCTTGACAGCCCCGATGCTGAAAAGTAAATGCGCTAATCGGCTTTCGACCGAATCAAAGAAGGGTTCCCCTACGCCGGCCGGCATTCCGACGACTGCGCTTTCCAAAATACCGCCCATCGAATCGCCCTGAGTCTGCGCTTCTTCAATTCTTTTCTGGATTGCATCCCGTACTGAATCTTGGATGCAGGCCAGATATTGATCCTCCAAAGCCAGCAGCTGTTTTCGCAGCAGGATCTCATCAGCAGCCAGCGGCTCATCCATGAGTTCCTGCATCTGACTGACATGCGTTCCGACTTCAATCCCCTTGGATTTCAGCATCTGCAGGAAAATCGCTCCCGCCGCTACTAACGGCGCGGTAATCCGTCCGGAAAAATGACCGCCGCCGCGATAATCCTGAAATCCTTGGTATTTTACCTGCGCGGTGTAATCAGCATGGGAAGGCCGCGGAATATCCCGCATTTTGGAATAGTCCTTGCTTCGCATATTTTCGTTGCGGATCAAAATACACAGCGGTGTTCCTGTTGTTTTTCCTTCAAAGACTCCGCTGACAATTTCAGGAATGTCAGCCTCCTGGCGCTGCGTCGATATTTTCCCTTTCGGCTTGCGCTTTTCCATTTGTTTTTGCATCCAGGCTTGATCAATCAGGATTCCCGAAGGCAGCCCCTGAATCACAACGCCGATCGCTTCGCCATGACTTTCGCCAAACAGCGATAGCTGAATGCATTGTCCAATCGCACTTTTCATCGTTTGATCTCCTTGTTTTATTCGTTTGCCTTTCAATCTTATTTCTGTATTCTTGATCTGTTACAGATATTCTTTGATTTTTTCTGTCGGAATGTCCTTCAAGTACGCCTCGCCTACCTTGCGCAGCAAGACAATCGTCAGTGTTCCGCCGTCAATCTTCTTATCTTTGGTTATGAAATCATAAACTTGCTGACAGTCATATGCAATGTCCTCTTTGAGATTTAAGCGCTGATAAATCGGATGCAGACGTTCGCGCACGGCTTCATCCTTGATCATCTTCATCATGCCTAACGCTACTGCTTCACCATGATAAACATCATGCAGATGATAATAGCTCTCGATGCCGTGACCGATCGTATGGCCGAAATTCAAAATTCGCCGGACACCAATCTCGCGTTCATCAATCTCGACGACCTTCTTTTTCATCATCAGCGATTTATATAGAATCTTTTCAATGTGATCCATTGGATTTTCGGTTTCAAACAGTTCAAATAACGATTCATCCCGAATTAATCCCGCTTTTAAGGCTTCAGCTAAACCGTTGTTGATATGCCGTTTGGGCAAGGTGGCCAGTACATCCGGATCAATGAAAACCATTTTTGGCTGCCAGAAAGCTCCGACACAGTTTTTAATTCCATCCAGATTAATTGCGACTTTACCGCCGATACTGCTGTCAATCTGGGAAAGCGTTGTCGTTGGGATATTGATAAACTCAATCCCTCGCATATAGGTAGCCGCAACAAATCCGGACAAATCGCCGATAACCCCGCCGCCTAACGCGACGATCAGATCTTTGCGTGAAAAGCGTTCTTTCAGCAATCGCCGCAAAATCTGTTGGTAAACTTCCATGCTTTTGGCACCTTCGCCTTGAATCACCCGTTCAACATACCCCTGAGAACACTGTGCCAGCACGCGCTGAGCATATTCCTCCGGAACACCTTCATCGGTAATAATCATCACCTTGCGCTGACCATCGAGAACCTGTCCTATCTGATTCAATAATCCCCGCTGAATCAAAATCGGATAGCTTTTGTCTTTGAGATTGACCGTGATTTTTTTCATCATATTTCTTTTCTCCCCTCTCACACAATCCACAAAAAAAAACCGTACAGGCATATCCTGTACGGTTCAGCATTTCATTTCGCATTCCCTTCAGATATAGCCTGATTTCAAATCAAAACGGGCTAATGTCCAAAGCGAACCAGCCCTCTATCTAAAGGTAAAATAAAAGTAAGAAGAACTCGGATGTTCAATTGTTTTACAGCCATTTTTTAACATAATGTACACCTCGATGTTTTTACTATATCACAATTCGATTGAAATGCAATCTTTTTCTGAAACTTTGATATCTTGTTTCAGATGATCCTACAGAACTAAATAACCTCACGGATCTTTCTTAAATAAAACTTGTTACTGAATGGAGTTAATATCTAATATGTTATACGTAAACCCTTCTGTTGTTTTATTCGATACGGTTCCTGTAAAATTCTCTCCTTTTTCTGCTCCAATTAAATTCTGATTAGCATCGTATGAGTAAACAACGCCCGTAATTGTTTCACCTTTTTTCGCATCTCCAATACCATCATAAATATAAACTTTAAAACCCGATCCACTTTTAATATCTTTTACAATTGTAAAATCAAAATTACCAATATCTAAATTGTATTTTTCAGCAATTTTCTGTTTAAATGGAGTACCAAAATTTTTTCCACGCGAATCAAGTACATCACGGTAAGGAAAATTCTTGGTGTAATACTCTTCAACAGCCATTTTCAGAACATCCCCCGAATAGTTCGCTAATTTTTGCTGATCCGATTGTCCATGTTCTTCACAATAAACAGTGAAATCACTTTTATTATATTGATCTACCTCCACATGAATTCTTCCACCAAGCGGGCAAAGTTTTTCATGATCTCCTAAATTTTCATCAATTACTCTTTCTGCATCTTCTTTATCAAAATCCTCGTAATGAAGAGAATATTCCATAACCATTAATTTATAAGCATTAGCCACATTGGCATTGCATACCGTCACAGAAGCCGTTTTCGTAAATCCAGTTAACCGCGGCACCAACATCAACATCAGCAACACTAAAATCGCCACAACGACGATCAATTCAATCAATGTAAAACCTTTATTCCGCCGTTTCATCCTTTATCCCCCGCTTTACTATGAACTATCGAAAAGATTAATTGAAATCCATTTTTATTATATCATCCTAATTTCAATAACCGAATCCTTTTTTAAGTAAAAAACAGCGTAATTAGTTCTCTGCTTTCAGACTTTCAATCATTTCTGCGTAAATCTCTTTCAGCTGTGTTTGTTCAGCATCAGTCATCGGTCCTAGATAAGGATCATGCGTATCCACTGTCGAGATATGATTGGAAGCTACCTGTCCCTTTAAAATTAACGCTACATCTGGTACATAAAAGCTTTCTTCCCCTTCTTCATTGGTCAGCAGCCATCCTTGAAAACGGCGGATCAGCGTATCAAACATCGCTTCCGAATAGTTTTCCGACTTGCTTGTATCGACATAATAAACTAAGACACCGTTCTCTTTCGCAGCCTGATTCAACAGCGGAATGGCTTCTACGCACCAAGGACAATTCGGCTTGCCGTAATAGATCAGAAATGATTCACCTTGTTCCATCTTTGACAATGAATCTTCCAGGCTGATCTCAACGAAGACATTCAACGTATCATTAAAACCTTCATAAGCACTCATATCTGCAGGATTTGCATTTACAGAAGCATTCGGCGCCGGGGTTGGCGCCAGCGTTTCTTCAATCTTCGGAGTAGGTGTATCTGCCGGATCCGGCGTGGGTTGAGGGGCTGCGGCGCAGGCACCTAAGATCATAGCCAGCAAGATTAAGATTATCCCTTTTTTCATAACAACTCTCCATTAAACGCCCGCTTATAACTCCCTAAAACTTTTACTTCCAAACAATGTTCGCGGACCTCAGCAATCGCTTCGCGGGTTTTATCCTGAAGCAGACTGCCGTCAAAATCAATATAGAAACAATACTCAAACATCCGTCCTCGGATCGGGCGGGATTCCAGCTTTAACATGTTGATGCCGCGCTGGGCAAACACGCGGATAACTTCATACAGAGCCCCTGGTTCATGATTGACAACAAAGTACATGCTGATTTTGTCTGCTTCAGGAACGCTCTGCTCCCCTTTAACAACACAGAAAAACCGCGTTGTATTCAACTGATTATCCTGCACCCGTTCCTTTAAAATAGGCAGATCGTAATATTGCGCAGCCAGCCAGCTGCCCAGTGCAGCTTTGGTTGGATCCTGACACTGGGCTACATATTCTACACTCTTTGCCGTATCCTGATAAGTCACCGGTTTAATCCAAGGATGCGCCGCAAAGAATCCGGAGCATTGATCAAGCGGTTCCGGATGGGAATACACCTCGCGCAAATCTTCGATTTTGGACTGCGGCAAGCCAATTAAATGCTCATCAATACGAACTAAAATTTCACCTACCGCAAAAATATCGCTGTCTTTTAGTAAGTCGTAAGTCCGATAAATGATACCGGTCGTTGTATTCTCTACCGGAAGCAGTGCATAATCAATCATGCCCTTTTCCACGTCCGCAATAATCGAAGGAAAATTCTTATAATTACAGGCCTCAAAAACCTGATTCTTAAAAAATTCCTGAACTGCAATTTCACTGAATGTGCCATGCGCCCCCTGATACCCCACCTTGATTTTCTTATCCATGTTCGTCCTCCAAAGTGAATTTATTGTATCACATTTTTTCCGGCTGCGTAGTCCGGATTTGAATTGAACCGCGCTTTTCGTTATAATGGAAACATGAAAAAAACGCGTTATTTCCTAAATAAAACTGAATGGCTCGGCGGGGTGCTGTTTCCACTCTACACCTTTTTTCTGATTCTGCGGGACAATCCGCTGACAACCAACCTGTCTTGGGTTGGCAACGGATTAGGCTATCGTTATTTAATTCTGATTTGGGCTGTCAGCGGCGCTTTTATTTTCCGAATGATGATTCGGGATTTAGCGCAGGCTTTCAAGCTTTGCTGGAAAGGTTGCTATGATCTGACCTTTCTGTTCATGATCCTTTCGATGGTCTTTCCCTATTTGCCGGAAACCTTGCCCTTTCTGGCTCATCTGCACATCCTCATCAGCAATCTGGCCTTCATCGCTTTGAATGTTCTGATCTTAAGCGTTTTTTATCAGGGGCAGCAGCGCAGATGGCAGTTAGGCCGCTGGGGGATTGAAGTCACTTCAGTGATCTTGATCTTCTGTGCGCTGCTTTATATCCGCTTTCTGAGCATTAATTCATTATTGGAAATGTTTTATACTGCCGCAATGGCATGGCTGCTGCTGATCGCACGCCGAAAATGTCATGTTTAATCCAGCCTTTCCATCAAAAAAAGCGAAGTTGAATTTCGCTTTTTTTCTATTTCATTGAAATTACAGAATCTACTGCGGGATTTCTTTTTCAGTCTTGGATGAATTTCACAAGGAGTCAGGACAACGCTTTTTGAAGTCCCTGACAGGCGTAATCTGCAGCCTGTTCTGCAGAAATTTTCAACTGTGGATTAGTGATCTGGAAACAATAGGCTTCCATTACGCCGATCAACAGAAACCGCTGATATTCCCGCGGATGCTGCGGCTGAATCCAGCCCTCCTGCAGCGCCTGATCCAGCAAGACGTCGATGAGTTGAATCATCTGAAGCATAATGTTTTCCATAATTTCCTCACTGACATATTGCTTCAATTCGCGCTTGCCGACGCTTGACAGCAAGGTCTGAAACGGAGAGAACTGACTTAACGCTTTTTCCATCGCCGCTAGGATGTGTCGAAACCCCGCCTCAAAGCCTTGATCAAACTGAAGCAGATCGCAGAAGCTGTCAAACTCCTTATGGAAGGTATACATCAAGGTTTCCCGAATAATCTCTTCTTTGGATGAAAAATACTCATAACAGGTTCCTTTGCCAATGCCGCACGCCTGAGCGATTTCAGATACTTTTAAATCATTCATGGAACGGCCTTGTTGCACCAGACTAATAACGCCCAGATAGACCTGTACCTTCTTGTCCTCATTCATCGGCAGCCACTTCCTTCGCTTTTCTTCGATCTCGGCGCCGGCTTGTGACTTCGATCATAATCGGTACGACAAACAGCGTTAAGATTGTAGAATACGTCAAACCGCCAATGGTAACAATGGCCATGCCCTGCATCATATCACTGCCGGTTCCAATGCCCAGCGCCATGGTCGTCATGGCCAGAATCGTCGTCATGGCTGTCATCAGGATCGGACGCAGACGTGTCCGTCCGGTTTCCACAATCGCTTCATGGGTTGTATATCCCTGTTCCTTTAGTTGATTGGCGTAATCAATAAATACAATACCGTTGTTAACGACAACGCCGCACAGAACCAGAAAACCCAGCATTGCGACAATGCTTAATTCCTGCCCCGTAATCAACAATCCCAAAAAGCCTCCGGTAAAGGCCAACGGGATCGTAAACATGACGATAAACGGTGACAGCAGACTCTGAAACTGCGCAACCATGATCATATAGATAAACGCGATCGCTAACAGAATCATCTGAACCATCTGAAGCATCGTTTCCATAATCGTTTCGTTTTCACCACTGAATTCCAGCGTTACCGATTCCGGCAGCACGCTGGTGTCGAGCTGCTTTTCCACTTCACGGCTGACCAGAGTAACATTATAACCTTCTTTGATCGTACCGCTCACATTGACATAGCGGCGGGAATTCTCACGGTAAATGCTGTTCATGCCGCTGCCGTTTTCAATATCGGCAATCCGCCACAGTTCAACTTCTTTTTCTTCCTGATTCTGCGTTCCTTTCAGCTTCAGATCCTGCAGATTGTCCAGCTGAGTCAGGGAAGCAGCATCCTGAACAATCACGACCGGATAATCCTTATTCTGAATTGCCAGCGTCGTACTGGTTGTTTCCTCTTTAATTCCGGAAGCCACGCTTTGATAGATCTGCGCCACTGTCAGTCCATATTTCATCGCTTCATTCTTATCCACAATGACACGGATTTCTTGGACCGGATCCTGCTGTCCATCATCCACGACGTCGATGCCTTCCATCTGTTTCAGCTGATTTCCAATCTGAATGGCTGAAGCCTGCAGTTCATCCAAATCATCGCCATACAGCGTCATCGCAACACCGCTGCCGCCCAGCACGCTCAAGTCCATATTGCTTGTAGAAACCACAGCATCCACCGGCAGATCAGCCAGAACCTGCGGAATCTCGGCTTCCATCTTTTTCGTATCCGCTTTAGCTTCAGTAATGATATAGAAAGTCGTTGAGGTATTTCCGCCACCGCCCATCATCGTTGACAGACCGCTGCCGCCGCTGGTCACGCCGACCGTATCGACGCCTTCCACCTGCATCAGCCGCTCCATGACCTGATCATACATCGCAAAGCACTCTTTATCTGCCGCATCTTCATTCTGTAAAGAAACGCTGACAGACATCTGGCCGGAATCCATAGAGGGGATCAATGTCATCCCCATATTCATAACACCTATTGTGCTGAAAACCAACAATGCAATCACGCCGCCCATCACAATCAATTTGTGACCCAGCGACCATTTCAAAAGACCGGTGTAACCATTCACGAGCTTTTCAAAGAAGGGCTGCTTCTTTTCGTTCTGCTTTTTCAGCATCTTGCTGGCAAGCATCGGCACCAGCGTCAAGGCGACGATCAGCGAAGCGAGCAGCGAATAAGCGATCGTCAGTCCCATATCCACAAATAGCTGCCGCGCCAAACCAGTCGCAAAAACAATTGGCAGGAAGACGCAGACGGTCGTCAAGGTTGACGCAATGATCGCACCGGCAACCTGCTTGGCCCCTTCAATCGCGGCTTCAATGAGTCCCACGCCTTCATTGCGCATCCGATAAATATTCTCAATGACGACAACCGAGTTATCGACGAGCATCCCGACGCCAAGAGCCAGGCCGGACAGGGAGATAATGTTCAGCGTTACACCGCTGAAATACATCAGCACCATCGCAAACATCAGTGAAATTGGAATGCTGAGGGCGATGATGATCGTCGGCTTGAGATCGCGCAAAAATAGAATTAAGACGATGACCGCCAGAATTGCACCGTAGAAGAAATTCTCCAAGACTGAATTGACGATCATATCAATATAAACGCCCTGATCCATCAAGGTTGAAAAATGCAGGCCTTGGTATTGTCCGCTCAGCTGCTCGAACGTTTTATGAAGCGCTTTGCAGACATCTGCCGTCGAAGCCGTTGAACTTTTCTGAAAAGAGAGCATGATGCCCGGATTTCCATTCACGCGGGTATATAATTCTTCACTGTTGTTGACGACCTGTACGCTGGCCAGATCCTGAAGCCGGACTTCTTCCAAACCGTCGATATCCATGGACATCAGAAGCAAGTTTTCTACTTCTTCCAAAGAAGCAAACTGGTCTCCGACTTTAATCAGCAGTGAATCGTCATTGGAAGCGATGTAGCCAGCCGGCATGGAGAAGTTCTCAGCGGTCAGCATCGCCGAGATCATGCTTGGCGAAAGGGCTTCTGAGATATTTGCTTTTTTCAGCGCTTCGTCACGCGCCTCGGCAATTTGTTTCAAGCCGTCTTCAATCTGTGTCTTTGCCGATTCCAGCGTTGTTTTGGTCGAGGAAATTGTCATCTCCCCTTTGGTGATTTCACCGGCTGCCGTCAGCTTTCCTGATTCCAGCTTCGACTGCAGGCTGTTGAGGTCGGAGACATCAATACCGGCTTGAGTCAACATACTGCTGGCTGCCTGTTTCACGCCTTCAGCAGTCGCAATTTCAATTTCAACATTGCTGAGCTTGATTTTGGCATCCTCATACTTCGGCACAATCTGCAAGGCTGCCTGCATGGCCGTGATTCCAGCGCTCGCCTGTTCCTTTGCCGTGTTAAGCTCGCCAAGCATCGTGCTGATCAAAGCTTTGGCCTGTCCATAGTTTCCAATTTCAGCGGTGATGCCGGCGCTTTGAAGCAGAGCTTTAATTTCCTCAGAAATCGGTTCCTCATCCGGTACTTCCTGAATTTGCTGCTGCAAAAAAGTCAGAGACTGAATTCCTGCTTCAGCTTTGTTGATCCCTTCCTGGGCTTGATCTATGGCCGCACCAACTGCGCTGGCAATCTCCTCGGCCGTTGCTTCCGCTCCCAATCCCAGCTGTGCTTTCAGCTGATCCACACCGTTGACAATCTGCGTAAATGCAGCCTGTTCCGCTTTCAGCTGAGTGATCTGGGAATCCATCGCGATCAAATTGGTCGCTGCCTGCTGCAGTTGAACTGAGGACTGCGCCAGTTTGTCATAGGTTTCATTCTTTGTGCTTGTTAATTCTGATTCTCCGTCAGTAATTTTCTGCAGACCGTCATTAACTTCCTGCAGCTTTTCCCGCAATTCCCGCTCTGTCTTAGCTAATTCAGAATCCACGCTGGCCAGGACTTTGTTGTTGATTTCATCGATCTTCTGATGATCGAGAACAATCTGAACAGTCTCTTCCAACAATCCCGTCGGATCGACCGAGGCGACACCCTTGGTCTTTTCCAGTTCCGGTACGACTTTTTCATTCACAAAGTCGCTCAATCCCTGAAGATCATGACCATCATAATCGGCCGTTGCCATCATGATCGGCATCATATTCGGATTGATTGCCATCAATGTCGGACTGGATATGGTCTCATCCAAGTATCCTTTAACTAAGTCAATCTTGGCGTTCAAATCGAGCATTGCCGTATCCATATTGGTATCATCGGCAAACTCTAAAATAATCAACGATAAGTTATCCGAGGAAATCGAACTCATATTCGATAAATTCTCGGTCGTACTGACAGAGGATTCCAGAATCCGCGTCAGACTGGTTTCTACTTTTTCGGCGCTGGCACCCGGATAAGTCGAATAGATGACGACATAGGGCAGCTCCATTTCCGGTAAGAGGTCAGTTGTAGAATTCATAAATGAAATAACGCCCAACAACAGGCACATGACCACTCCCACGATTACAGTATAAGGTTTCTTAACACTGAATTTAGAAAACATAGGCCTCTCCTTTTTCCGACCGACTGGTCGGTCACCTCGCTATTGTATTCCATTCCCAATAAAAATACAATTGACAAATGCAAGAATTTATCGTTTTCCGAAAGCTTTCCTGCTTTCATTCCAAAACAAATCCCGCAGACCTGCGGGATTGATAATTCATGGATGCTTCTAATCGTTTCCCTGCCGATGCGATTTTGTCAGAAACTGCAGCAAAATCTCCGCGAGCCGCTGAATATCAATCGGCTTGGCAAAATGAGCGTTCATGCCTGCCTGCAAAGCCAGCCGGACATCCTCATCAAAGGCGTTGGCGGTCATCGCAATGATCGGCAGAGTTTTTACATCGGCGCGCTTCAGCTGACGAATCTGCCGGGTCGCTTCATAACCGTTTAAGCGCGGCATTTGGATATCCATCAGAACTAAATCATAATAGCCTTCCGGGCTGGAAGCGATTTTCTCAACAGCCGCTTGTCCATCATCCACCTCATCCATTTCAACGGTGATCAGACTGGCAATCATTTCACGGACTATCTCACGGTTGATCTCATTATCCTCTGCCAGAAGCAGACGGCAATCGCTGAAATAAGACAAAGTGGGTTTGACTGAGATCGGTTTCCGGTGTTCTTCTTCAAGCTCATTCAGCAGACGGCAGATTTTAAAGCGGTAGAAGGGTTTCGTCAAAAAACCACTGACCCCGCACTGACGAGCCTGTTCTTCAATATCCGACCAATCATAGGCTGAAAGAATGACGATTTCCGGCTGATCTTTCAGTTTCTGCCGCAGCTCTCTTACCGTTTCCAAACCGTTCATCCCCGGCATCTTCCAGTCGATCAAAATCAGTTTATACGGATGTTCTGATGTCTGAGCCTGCATCCCGGCTGCAATTGCCGCTTCTCCGCTGCTGCAGTAATCAGCGCGCATTCCCAACTTTGTTAACAAAGCGCCGGCCTCCTCGCCGATTTGCAGATCATCATCAGCGATCAAAACGCGGGCTCCCTGCCAGTTCGCCGGAATTTGTTCATCCGGCTGACTCTGCAGCGACAGCGGCAAAATCACAGTAAACACGGAGCCTTGTCCCACATGACTTTGAACCTGAATTTCGCCGTTCATCAGATCCACCAGGTTCTTCGTGATCGCCATGCCCAATCCGGTTCCGTTCACGGTCCGGGTCATCGGATTGTCAGAACGTTCAAACGGCTGAAACAAATGCTTCATGAATTCCGGATCCATACCGATTCCCGTATCGCTGCATTGGAAGACGAAATTTTGATATCCTTTATAAGAACTTGGACGCTGACTTATTTCAATCGTAACCCTGCCGCCTGCCGGCGTATACTTCACGGCATTGCTTAAGATGTTGAGGCAAATTTGCCTAATTCGCAGCGGATCACCCTGCACGCCTTCTTTCTCCAGCACCCCTGGCTGAAATACAAACGTCAGACCTTTTTCTTCAGCCTGCGGCCGAATAAGTTCCACAACCTCAATGATCAGCTCAGCAAAATTAAAGGGTTCCTGAGTGATGGTCAATTTTCCGCTTTCAATCTTGGACATATCCAGGATGTCGTTGATCAAACTGAGCAGATGCTTGCTTGAAAGACTGATCTTGTGCAGACATTCCTTCACCCGATCCGGTTCATTCAGACGTGTTTCGGCAATGGCCGTCATGCCGACGATGGCATTCATCGGGGTACGGATATCATGACTCATATTGGATAAAAACTGACTTTTCGCCACGCTGGCTGCTTGAGCATTTTCCAATGCTGTCTTCAGGATTTCCTGCTGCCGTTCAGCCTTTAAGCGCTGCTCGTCAATCCGCCGGGAAATCAGAATCGCCAGCTGATCCTCGGAATAGGGGTTGTCAACATGAATGATCTGCGTTGTTGTCCAATGATATTGATCATCGGTTAAAAGCATTTTCATCTCCAGCTGGATCTCACCGCTTTCTCCGGCAAACGTCTTGCGCAGAGCCTCCAGCTGAAACGCTTCGTAATCATCAGCAAATTCCGGATCAACCGTGCTTTTTAAATCGTCATACAATTCACTGTAGGTTTCCTGCTTACCCAGATCCAGCATCAGCCCTGGACTGACATGGACAAAATACACCTCATCCCGCGTCAGATTCAGACTGATAATAACCGGATAAGCGTTGGAAAGGGCGCTGACCAACGTCAGCCGTTCCTGTTGTGTTCTTTGTTTTTCAGCTTCTTCAGCCTGTTTTTCCTTCGTGATATCATGGAAAGCATAGATCAGCACCGGTTTTCCATTTTCATCCAGCGTCTGCTCAATAATCCCGGAAGTCCAGAACCTTTCCCCATCCGCTTTTTTCATCAACTCCACGATGTTGACCTTCTGACCACTGTGTACGGCGGCTTCAATCTGCCGAACAAAGCGGGCATAATCTTGGGCGGACATGGCCGTCTGAAGGTTCTGGTTCAATGTATCCTCGGAATTTTCCATCGCATATCTGAGCAAATGCCGTCCTTCCCGGTTTAACTGAAGCAGATGATAAGGCGGATCAACCGAAATCAAGGCCACGGCTTCCGGCAGGGCGTTGTATAAATGACTGATATAATTGGTCTGATGCGTTAAACGCTGTTGCGTTTTCGTCCTATGCCGCAAATAAAGCAGCACCAATAGACTGATTCCCAGAACCGCTGAAAGAATTAAGGTCAGCGCCTGCCTTAAAAGCGCATTGGTCTGCGCGTTGACAGCGGCTTCCGGAATGATCGATATCAAAACCCAGTCCGACTGCAGTCCTACCGGCGTAAAACAGAAAACGGTCCGTTCGCCTTCATAAGTAAAGATGGCCCAGCCGGTATCCGCCCCTTTCAGCGCCTGGGCAAACTGGCTCAGAGCCTGCGGATCATTCGCCTGCGGCGAAAGCATATCCAACAAATTCTGAACCGTTTTGTTGCTGTTGGGATGCGCGGCGCGGATCAAGACATTTCCCTGGGTATCCACAACATAGGAAAACCCGGCATCCTCATAAAAGGAAAGCGTAAACGTATCGGCGATGCCGCTGACTTCAAATTCCTTAATCAAATAGCCTTCCTCGCCATCCGCAAAATGAACACGAAGAACCAGATCAAACACATCCATTCCCGTCACGCTGCTGATATGCGGATCAATCACATCCTGATCTTTGTTCCGCCGATCAAGCAAGGTTATCGCCTGCTGATCACAAGGTTGATCCAAAGGCAGAATGAGATCCTCGGAAAGTACCAGATGAATATCGTTTTCCAGTTCGTTGAAATCCTGAAACAACCGGTTTAGTTTCTCTTGATCGTCCGTCTGCATTTCAGCCAGCCGATCAGCGATCCTTCCCAAATCTTCATAGTTTTCATTAAGCTGTACGGCAAGTGTCCGTCGTCCCTGACGGGTCGCTTCCAGAATTGTGTTGATTGATTGCTTCCATAGCTGCGTTTTCACATTGGTTACAAAATAAGCGGTCATCAAACAAAGTCCAATCGCCAAAACCAGCGCTCCCAAGGTGAATGACCGGCGGGAATTCTTCTTGTTTTTTTCCATGATTATCCCTCCTGGTTCGCTTCCTCATCGAGCTGCTCCATAACACGATTTACAGGTTCGCCCTGTAAAAGCCGCTGTACCGCCTGGGCTGTCAGTTCCCAGATCGGTTTGTCCAGCAGCGAATCAGAGCCGATCACAGACCGTCCTGATTCATAGACAGGAATCAGCGGCTGAATCTGATCCAAAGACGAAGGACGGCTGTTTTTCAACGGACTGAATGAGGACTGCTGATCCGCGAATTTCTGAATATTGTCAAAACGGGTAAAAAACTCAACAAACCGCAGAGCTTCTTCGCGATGGGGACTGTCGGCGTTGACGCTTAAACGGGTATCAGCGTTGATGACGACAAAACTGCCATCCTCCATCAAGGGATAGGGAACAACCGAAAATTGAAAATTGAGCTCTTTTTGCGCCAGCCGCCCGGCCGCCCAAGCTCCTGTTAATAAGAAAGGAGCCTCGCCTTGGGCAAAAATATCCAGATCATCCGAGGTCTTCTGGGTTGTGAGCGTCGCGGCCGGATCCAAATATCCCTTTTGGATCATGGCTTCCACGTAGGTAAATCCAGAAGTCAGCTTTTCGCTGAGCGCGGCCTGCCCGGCATTGATCTGTTCAAAATAAGCCGCCTGCTGATGCGCTTGATAGGTTGCAGCCAGACTCATTCCAATCGCTACCGTTTTCAACGAAATGTCATTGTTGGCAATGACCGGCGTAATTCCCTGACGGACGAAATCATCACAGACAGCTTCCCATTCTGCTAAAGTAGACGGAACTTCATGATGATATTCTTTTAACAGATCAAGATTGCAGTAAAGGCCAAAAACGGAAACCGTCGTCGGCACCCAATAGATATAATTTCCTTCCCACATCTGACTCAACATTTCATCCGTGTAATTTTCAATCGTCGCCAAACCGGAGAGGTCAGCCAGTTGCCCCTGCTTGGCCAAGGTCAGGGCAGTGTCATGATTCACCATAAAAATATCGTCGCCTTTACCCTTGGCCATGCGTTTGATCAGCGCTTCATAATAAGCGTTTCCTTTCAAACTTTCATAAGCTACGCTGATTCCCGGATTTTCATCCATGAACTGCGAAATGATCGCTTCAATCACCTTGACATTCTCCGGTTCATATTTATTGCCAAAGTAGGTCAGGGTTACTGTTGACGCTTGATTTGAAGGAAGGATGACTACGGGATTGTCCGGGCCGGTACAGCCAGCAATCAACATTAAAGTGAGTCCCCAAACACACCATTGACGTCCTTTCCTTTTTCGCCGCATCGCTTATCCTCTCCTCTTTTTCATCGTCAACTTGCTTAAATGAAACCAAGGTGATGACTACTTTTTTTATTTTACTATTCTTATCTTAACTTAATTTTCAATTAAACACCATGGAAACAGAGTGCAGATACGCAAAAAAATGATCTTAACACCTGTGAGACGTGCCCGAAATCATGAAAGACAGCTTTCGTAGCCAATTCAATCTAAGCTCCGGATTGGGTTGTCCTATCTACAGAAAAGAAGCCTGTCCCTTGGAAGATTCCTGTGACCTGCTTCTTTTGTATTTCCTTCAGGCTCAATCATCGCAGAACCTGAAAATGGAAAAATGAATCTTCAGAGTAAAGCTTAAGCCTCTACTGGGATGTCATCCTCAGCATTCACTTCCAGCAGCTGGGCTGACTGGGCCGGATCCAGCTTATCCACAGCCTTGAGTTTACGCTGAATCATCCTCGTTCGGGTACCGACCAGCTTATCCAGCTCTTTATTGGCCTGATCCAGCCGCTGCTGCGTCATTGTGAGAACGTCGTGGAACTTATCGAATTCCGTTTTTACCGCCCCTAGAACAGTCCAGACTTCGCTGCTGCGTTTTTGAATGGCTAAGGTTCTAAAGCCCATCTGCAGGCTGTTGAGCAAGGCCGCCATCGTGCTCGGTCCCGCGATGTTGATGCGGTAATCCCGCTGCAGCGTTTCCACTAAGCCGCGATTGACAACTTCAGCATACAATCCCTCAAACGGTAAAAACAAGATTGCGAAATCCGTCGTATAAGGCGGTTCAATATATTTATCATGAATCTCTTTCGCAAAGGAACGGATGCGCTGAGACAGCACATTGACAGCCTGCGTCACCGCTTCCTGACTGCCGGAATCATAGGCATCCTGCAGATTGGCATAGGCATCCGCCGGAAATTTGGAGTCGATCGGCAGCCAGACCGGCTGATCTTCCTCACCTGGCAGCTTGATCGCAAATTCAACGACGTTCTTGCTTCCCGGCACCGTGGCCACATTCGTCGCGTATTGTTCCGGTGAAAGAATTTCCTCTAAAATCGCCCCCAGCTGAATTTCCCCCACAATCCCTCGGGCTTTGACATTGGACAGCACTTTTTTCAAATCGCCGACCCCGACCGCCAGCGTCTGCATTTCACCTAATCCTTTATACACCTGTTCCAGCCGGTCATTGACTAATTGGAATGATTGGGTCATTTTATCTTCCAGTGTTTTCTGGAGCTTTTCATCCACAGTCTGACGCATTTCATCCAGCCGGCGGTTGTTGTCCTGCTGGATTGAAGTCAGCTGTTTTTCAATCGTCTGGCGCATGTTTTCCAATTTCTGCTCATTGCCGCTTTCAAACGTTTTCAAACGATTTTCCAGAACGCTGAATTGGTTGGCCATCGCTGTATTGAGCGTGTTCTGCTTTTCTGAAAGCGACTGGCTGATCTCTGAGAATTTCCGGCTCTGCAGTTCTGAAATCTGCTGTTGGTTCGAGCTTAACAGCGCGCTTAAGGACTGGAGCATCTCACGCTGGGCAGCCTGCTGCTGCAAAACGCTTTGATTCATCGCGTCCAGCTTCTGACTTTCAGCCTGAAATGCCGTCTGCTGATTAGCGCTCAGCATTTCCCCGACCAAGCGGACAGCATTCTGAGCAGCATCGACAATTTCCTGCCGGCTCTGCCGATCCTGTTCGGCCAGTGTGGTCTGCAGCGCTGTCAGCTTCTTCTCTATATCCTGAGCTTCCAGCTGGCTCAAACGACGGTTCATTCCGATCAGCTGAACCACAATGACCACCATCAAGACGACTATGACGGCCGCCAGAATTAAAATTCCTGTTTCCATTCTTCTCTCCCCGCTTTCTGAAGGAAACTGCCGGACTTTGCCGGCAGCTGTGTAATTGATTATACAGGAAAACCAGTTTGAAAACCATCGCTGCGCTCTTCCTGCTAGTCTTAGAGTTTAGAAGCGCTGCTGCGAAAGCTCCATGCCCAGGCAGAGCCGAGGCGAAAGGCCGGATTTGGCTATTCCTGACAATGCTTATTCATCCAATCCGTAATTTCACGCAGCCGCTTGAAGCGGTGCATTGGCTTGCCGCTGCGGGACAGTTCATGATTTTCCCCCTTGAACAGGCAGGCTCGGGTTTCAACATTCAGGATTTTCAACGCCGTAAACATTTCCATTGCCTGGGATACAGCGCAGGTATAATCCTCAAAGGAATGAATAAACAACGTTGGCGTTTCACAGAAATCCGCATATTTCAGCGGAGAATGATCCCACATTTTTTCCATCTGATCCCATGGCTTGCCGCCGTCATGCAGATCATCATCATAGCTGATGCCTGACGTTCCATAATCACTGATCCAATCCGAAATACTGCGCTGACTGGCCGCCGCCGCAAAGCGATGGGTATGCGTGATGATCCAGTTGGTCATGTAGCCCCCATAGCTGCCTCCGGTCACGCCCAAGCGCAGCGGATCAATTTGACTATTTCGGGCCAGGATGTGATCGGTAAACTCCATGATATCTTCGTAATCTATCGTCCCATATTTTAACCGCAGATCGGCAAAGGCATCGCCATAACCATCGGATCCGCGATGATTGCAGAAAAATACATAATAGCCTGCACTGGCCCAGACCTGCATTTCATGGCTCAGCAGCTCACCATAGGTTGTCCGCGGGCCGCCATGGATATCCAGAATCGCCGGATACTTCCGATCCGGCTGCCAGCCAACCGGCTTAATCAGCCAGCCGTCAATCGACTGCCCTGCGGAATTGACAAATCCGGCATATTCGACGGACTGAATTGCCTTGTCTTTCAAACAGACTTCGCTGATGTGGGTATGGCCGGTAATGTTTCCAGCGCCATCCGCAATGTAGATTTCCTGCAGCTGACCCGGTTCCATGGCACAGAACACTAAACCGTTTTCAATGAAGTCAAAACCGCTGACTGCACCGTTAAAAGCCACCGCTTTTTCCAGCTGATTTTCCCGCAGCACCATCAGCTCGGTATGATAGCCGACCGTGGTCGTAAAATACAAGGCACCGTCTTTCATTAAAAATGTTTTTCCTGATCCATAACGCACATCGCTGTTGACACAGCTGCCGACGGAATATTCATAATCCAGCACTTTGTCGATGCTTCCCTGTTTGAGGTCGCAGCGATAGAAATCACAGCTTGTACCGTTGCCGTAAGCCGCCATATCGGTGGCCATGAACATCAAGACCTGATTCTCTGCAGCGATGGCGCCGATGCGCAGCTGTCCTTCGGAAACCAGCGTCTGCTTGCTTTGCGTATCGAGATCATAGCTTACTAGCTCCGAGGTTTTCGGCATGACATCGCGCCAGTTTTTGCCCGTATAGATCACGCGGTGTCCTTCCACGATGATCCGGCCGCAGTCATAACCCGGCGGCGTGATTCGCCGCTGCTCGCCAGTGCGCTTATTCCAAGCCAGACAGCCACAGCGGTCTGAATCAATAAAACCCGCGCCGTTGGCAACAAACGGTACTTCGTGCAGGATCACATAATCCTGGGCATCTTCCAGTTCTTCTTTGGAGGCTGTCTTGGGATCTAAGGCATGCAGATTCTCCTGAATTTTCAGAACAACCCAATCGCTGTCCGCGACCGGCAGCAGCTGCAGCACGGTATAGGGTATTTCGAAAGCTTTCTGCGCTTCCCCCTGGTTCAAGGACAGGCGATAGTAAACGGTTTTATGATCATACTTTTCCGGCTTATCCTGAAATTTGCGCTCCGCCGCAAACAATACCGTATCCTCATTTTCAAAACAGAAAGAAGATACCTGTCCATCCCCGATCAGCGTTTTCAGCTGGCCTGTCTGCGGATTCAGTTCCATTAAATTTGTGCGGTAGCCATTTTCTTCCTTATCCATCTGTGTCTGAAGACAAAGAATATGCTTTGCGGAAGCCGCCAAGCTGTGTACAAAGCGATAGTTTAATAAATCCTGAATTTCTACCTTTTCCATGTTATTTCCCACCTTTTATTTGAATTGGTTACAGGATACCGCACTTTTATGCTGACGGCAAGTCCTTTCCGTTTTTTTGCTTCCAGGTAGTCAATACGTCCTGAAATTCCGCCTCATCCAGCCGCGCGGATGGGCTGGAAACCACCTTGGCTGCCATGACATTGGCTAACGCTGCAGCTGCTTCCAATGGCCATCCCTGCTTTAAACCAGCCAGGATGGTACCGGCATGACAGTCTCCCGCGCCGATCGTATCCACAACGACCGTGCTTTGCCCTTGAATCTGACAAAAATCTCCGGAGGCTGAGCAGCAGGCTGCCCCTTCAGCTCCTTGGGTGATGATTACAGCATTTTTGAAACGTTCCCGCAAAACTGCCGCAGCACTGCGAATTTCTTGTTTCCCGCTGAGCCAGAAAGCTTCTGCCTCATTTAAATGCAGGATTGGATGACATTCAGCGATAGCCTGCCAGCGGCGATCATCCAAATGCATTAATCGGGCTCCAGGAGCAAAAAAGACCTGCGGGCCGGGATGCGTGTGGATCCAGTTCAACATGGCTAAACCCGTAGGTTCCTCCAGTTCAATCCCGCAGACATAGATATAGTCCAGCTGCGCCGGATCGAGATCAGCCAACCATTGTTCATCAAAGCCATATTCAGCTCCATGGGTTGACAAGAATGTCCGTTCTCCGCTATCCTCGACCAGACACAGACAACAACCGTTATCCTGCCCTTTCACGCGAACAGCCGGATGCAGTCCTTCTTCATTTAAAAGCTTTTCCGTAATTTGTCCAAACAGGCCATCGCCGGTTGGCGAGCAATGCATAATCGGAAGTTGAAACAGGCGCAGCATCCGTGCCACATTATAAGCACAGCCACCCAGTGCCATCGTCATCGACCGCGTATTCAGATCTTCTTGAGTTACCGGCAGGTGGGGGACCCGAACAATCATATCAATGACCGTGGATCCGAGAATCAATGTTGTTTTCATTTCAGCGTTCCCCTTGTTTTCCATTTCATCAAGTTTATCATACCACGCTGACTTGAAAAACCAATGGCAACTTCAAGGATTTCAGATCTTGAACATTATCAATTAATAAAAGACACAACTGTTTTTTCCTTGGCGTTTAGCTTGATACATCGCGGCGTCGGCTTTTAGAAAGAGTTGTTTGTAGGTTGTTCCCTGCGTTGGAAAGAAGGCGCATCCGATACTGCAGGAAACGCCTTGCGATGAGGCCGACGGCTGACGTAAACATTGCAGCTGTTCACGGATCCGATCCAAACGAGCGCTAACTTGATCACAGGTTCCTGTCGTCTGCATCAGAATGACGAATTCATCCCCGCCGATCCGACCGACTAAATCTTCAGGGGCAAACAGTTTACGAATTTGCAGCTCTGTCTGACGCAGCATTTCATCGCCGCAGTCATGACCGTATGCATCATTAATCTGCTTGAAATTATCAATATCCATCACCGCCAGCGTCATGTGCTGTTCTGGCACAGCTGAACGCAGTGCCTCCTCGATCAGCTGCTGAATCATAAAGCGGTTATACAATCCCGTCAAACAATCTTGATGAGCAAGTCGGCGCAGCCATTGAATTTCCCGCTGCTGCTGATCATTGTCACTCAGCAATCCCAAAACTTTTGACGGCTGACCTTGATCATCCTTTTCCAGCACCAGCTCCAGGCGATACCATCGCATCCCTTTTTCACCACAATTCAAACGAATCTCCATCTCGGGAACTGATTTTCCCTGCTGCAGCTGTGTACGGATTTTGGCAATTTGAGCAGCGGAAGGTGAAAGTCTGTGCCATGAATGCGTTTCTTGTGAAGAGGAATATAAATAATCAAGCCAATTTTCAGAGATATGAAGAGTATCCTGTTGAATATCCCATTCCAGCCAAAATTTCTGAGTTTGTTTCAGCAGATGTTCCAATCGTAACGACTCTTCGTTTTTATCAGTAGCCTGATCTGATTCTTTCAACAATGTCAAATGAACGAGCTGATCTAAGAGTACGTCAACTACAAGTACATATTTCAGCTTCACTTTCCCATGAAAAGCCCATCCTTGTTGAAGCATCAACTGAGCAGACAGCATCTGAATTTTTGGTTTCTCTGTCGCAATGATCAGTGGCTGTGTCCACAACCAACGTGCAGCTGCTTCCCTTCCAAACAGTTCTACTGTGTCGGTCATCAAAGCGATTTCTGGCCGCAGCCGGTGTGCAAACTCCGCTTGTCTTCCCCTCTTGATCAGATGCATTAAGTTCTCTAAAAAGCAATCGTATCCCTTCATCAAAATTCCACCTCTTATCAGATTTATTTTAGAGATTGATCTCAACGAAACTTGTCAGATGTTGTCTCATGCGTAACAGAGACCAAAGAATCATAGCATTTTCACTTTCGCAAAAAAATTCGCAGAATTTTCTGCAATTTCTCTGCTTTTCTTATAATCAAAATCTCTCGCTGTCCTCGTCAGGAATCTGTAATAAATTGTTAAGCTGCCGTTCATTTAACAAACTGATGAATATGTTATAGTAAGATCAAGAATAAAAGAGCGTTTCGCGCTTATGCTGAAAATAAAAGGAGGGAATCCCCAATGCAAAAAAATCTGACTACACTCTGCAAGTTAGCTGCCATTCTGATCGTGATCGCCTCTGTCTTCTATTTTTCTTCTGGAGCGCTGAATCAAACACCAAACTTAAATGTTTCCAATATGCCATTGTCACAAATCTTAATACCTAATTGATTATAATTATGATGACTTTGGATATAATGAAAACATTTAGGTTTTTCTTGAACTAATTAATTATAGAAAACTACTTTATGAGGAATATTAGGGACGATTTTCCATCCTGATAATTCCTCTTTTTCTTTGTATTATGATTCTGGTGCGAACCTGAAGTGAACATAAAATCCTAGGGAGGTTCGCACCGGAATTATGTGAAATATGAAGAAATTGTTGCAAGTAAGTGGAGGATTCGATATTATAAAAGTAAGATAAGAATCATCTATACATCTTTAAGTTTCTTATCAACTGTCGCATCGCTCATGCGTTGCGTGGATTGAAATTTGGTTGTACACCTTAGTGGCGTTTTGAATGGCCGTCGCATCGCTCATGCGTTGCGTGGATTGAAATTTAAAATCAAATTGTTGTCCAATATGTATCATCTGTCGCATCGCTCATGCGGTGCGTGGATTGAAATAATTATAACTAATGTAGGTAGTTTGTTGGGGTTGGTCGCATCGCTCATGCGGTGCGTGGATTGATAGAAAAACAACTTACATATATTCTCCTAGAATCAATCGTCGATTAGGATAGTCAAGTCGCCAGCTGCGCCTTGCTAAAAGATCCGCACCGCACAATCCTGCAACTTCCTGTTTCGTGACAGGATATAACACTCTATTCAATACCGGAACATGATAAAGTATTATCTCTGCAGCCCCGACTGTTAAGCGTAGAGAATCAAGCCGTTTTGCCGGAACTTCTGTCACGCCATCAACCCCCATCATCGTTTCCAAATCCATGGGCATTGTGTCTGGCAAACTCTGATAAAGCAGAGATCCGCCACTGGTATCTGTATTTCCGCTGTCAAAACCCCACAACATAATCTGATCATTTGTTTGGACTCGCAGAACTGGCATATTATCCCAACCCACAAACTCATGGATTTCACTTTTCTCGGGTATTGAAGGCCTGACCCTCAATTGTTTCTGAGTTTCATCCCATTGCCAACAGGCATGTTGAAGAACATCCCAACCTAATAATCCATCGATTTCCACAAATTTTCCTGGTTCCACCTGAAATCGGAAAGCTTCATCGGCTAATACCATCCAGGTCTGTTCCTGAACAGTTAAAGAACCAATTTGTACACTCTCCGCCATATACTTTTCAGCCTCTATCTTTCTCAGGCCACTTCCGCCACCGCTAACTTGTTCGTGCAATGAATGCAATCCAGCAGACTGCGCTATTGTTTTGCGTACCGCACTGCAAGAGGCACCTGTATCCAATAGCACGACTGCTGGACATCCTTGAATCAAGATCGAAATCGGGAAAACATTGGGTAAATCCACTTTCATCCGAGATAAGGGAAAATCAGCCTGATTCCAATTTAATTTCATAGTTCTGTTCCATCCTTTTTGTATCCAGTATAACAAAGATTTTCCATGTCAACGCCAAAGAAATAAAAGAAGAAGAAAATCATTCCGATTCAATAAAAAAGGATTGACTTGGAGTGAACTTCAAGCGTTACAATAAAATCATGAGGAAACAGACTTTTTCCTCTTTCCAAAGTAAAAGGAGGCATATCCAATGGAAAAATCTAAAGTTTATTTCACTAAGATCATCACACCGGAGAAAATGATTGAAATGGAAGAAATCCTGGGACGTGAACTGAAAGGAAAAGTTGCGGTTAAACTGCACAGCGGTGAAGTCGGCAATCAGAACTTCCTGCGCCCGGAATTTATGAAACCGATCATTGATAAGGTAAACGGCACCGTTGTTGAATGCAACACAGCTTACGAAGGACAGCGCAACACAACGGAAGCCCACTGGCATACAATGGAGAAACATGGCTGGTCTAAATTGTTTACAGTTGACATTCTTGATGAAGAAGGCGATTTGGAATTACCGATAGAGGGCGGACATGTCATTCAGAAGAACTATGTTGGCAATCATTTGAAAAATTATGATTCCATGCTGGTGCTCACTCATTTCAAAGGTCATCCGATGGGTGGCTACGGCGGAGCGTTAAAGAACATCTCAATTGGCCTGGCTTCCAGCTTTGGCAAAGCTTATATTCATGGAGCCGGTGTTCCGGAGAACATATGGACCGCAGATCATGATCAATTTCTGGAATCTATGGCAGATGCGGCTAAATCCATTTTGGATTATGAAAAAGAGAATATCGCATTCATTAACGTAATGTGCAACATGTCCGTTGACTGCGACTGCTGTGCAAAAGCAGAAGATCCGAAGGTCAGAGATATCGGTATTCTCTCTTCGCTCGATCCTGTTGCGCTTGATCAGGCCTGCATCGACCTTGTTTATCAATGTGAAGATCCAGGCAAGAAAGATCTGATTGAACGCATCGAATCCCGGCATGGAATTCATACAATTGAAGCTGCAGCCGCACTGGGTATCGGTTCCCGTGAATATGAGCTGATTGATGTCGATTGTTTAGCAAAGTAAAAAATCCAAAACCAACGAAGAGGAATCTACCCTCAATTAGGTAGAATTTCCTCTTTTTTATATTTCCTCATTTTCATTCATTATTTCATTCCAGCGCAGAACAGAATTTATGGATGTCTGCAACCAATAAAGAAATTGAGTTTTTGGCAGACGTGACTCTCGCAATTGCATCGCTTGCGCCATAGGTGCCCCATCCGCTGCATTATGCCACAAATCCACAAAGATCGTATCTATTTCATTAGGTTTCAAGCGATCTACGACGGCAAAGGCATCCTCCTGAATAATCGTTAATTTCTCAGAATGATCCCATTGCGGCAGAATCCATTCCTTGAACCAGCTGATCACTGCCGCTTCTTTTTCGACAACGATAACTTGCTTCACATTCTCTTTTCGTGAAAGATGATAAGCACAGTAGCCTAATCCCAAACCGCATACCAGAACTCTGCCCCAGGCTTTTACTAGCATAGGCCGCATAGTGTTGATTTCACTGGGAATCACACTCATCCATTCGACCCCCTTTTCATAGACACAGGGATAACGATATTCCGTATCGAAATAGCCCAGCTGCGGACATTCCGCACCTGTTTCATCGACATGATAATCATCATAAATCAAAATTTCAAAAGGATGATAGGACTCCCAGCGTACTGTCCAGTTGCCCTGCGAAATTTCTGGAAAATGAATATTCTGCAGATAGGCATCCGTTTTATATTCTTCCGCAGACAAATGTCGAAAACCGGATTTGATATATTGTTCCGCAAGATAACGATGCTGCGGATTATCATCAATATCCAAGCCGGCTAAAATACAAAACAAAGTATAAACGGCATCGGTTTGTGAATTATTACAGCTTTGGCAGAGAGATTCAACCATTTCCGGCTGTATTGCACAGGAATTTTCCTGCAGATAATCCGCAACAAGCTGGGTCATCGCACTGTTCAGCCGCATTCTTTGCTTCATTCTTTCATTTGTCATAAAAGACCTCCCGTATCTTTCGCTCTGTATCCTACTTCTCTGACCAACAGGAGTACTCCCTGTTCTTAAGCATTAAAATAGGATTCATTAAAACATAATTTTACTCTTTAATGTATTTCTCAACATTTTGATCCCACGTTGTCAGGATCACAGGGGGCGCAGACCAAAGTCCCACCCTCACCTGATGAGCTTGACAGCTGCCGGGCAAGGTCCACCAAGTCATTTCATCCGCTTTGCCTGCTTGAAAACCGCTTGCTTACGATTCTCTTTAAACAGGGAAAAACCTGCGCCTGGATTCGAATCTCTGTCGGGCTGCAGCTGAATCCATCCTTCCCCCACCTCAGTCGCCGATTAAACTTCTAAATCTCGTCTTATATACAAAAAAACCTGTCAATGACAGGATTTTTAGTAAGTGGTGGTTCCAGCCGGGATTGAACCGGCGACACATGGATTTTCAGTCCATTGCTCTACCAACTGAGCTACAGAACCATTGGTTGCGGGGGAAGGATTTGAACCAACGACCTCCGGGTTATGAGCCCGACGAGCTACCAGACTGCTCTACCCCGCGATAACTAAGCATAAATTTTCAATGGCGGAGGAACTGGGATTCGAACCCAGGCGCCGGTTTCCCGACCTACCGGTTTTCAAGACCGGACCCTTCAACCACTTGGGTATTCCTCCAGAATGACTTGGTGGACCCTGTAGGACTCGAACCTACGACCAGCCGGTTATGAGCCGGCAGCTCTGACCAACTGAGCTAAGGGTCCGAAGATCCTAATCAAGCAAATGGTAGCGAGGGTGGGACTCGAACCCACGACCTTCCGGGTATGAACCGAACGCTCTAGCCAACTAAGCTACCTCGCCAAAAATTTAAATCATGGTCGGGATGACAGGATTCGAACCTGCGACCCCTTGATCCCAAATCAAGTGCACTACCAAGCTGTGCTACATCCCGAAATATAAGTTCCCATCGGGAACTGTTTTTTAATAAAATGGCGCGCCCAGTAGGAATCGAACCCGCAACCTTTTGATCCGTAGTCAAACGCTCTATCCAGTTGAGCTATGGGCGCATATTTCGTTGTTCTTATCAACAACGCTTTGTTATTATAACAGAGTCAGTGTTGAATTGCAACAACTTTTTTCATTTTTTACAGCTTGATTTTTAGGATTGGTGGGGATGACGGGACTCGAACCCGTACGATGTTTCCATCACCGGATTTTAAGTCCGATGCGTCTACCGATTCCGCCACATCCCCAATAAATTGGAGGTACCTGCCAGATTTGAACTGGCGATCACAGAGTTGCAGTCTATTGCCTTACCACTTGGCTAAGGTACCATTACCATTTCGCTGTGCTTTATTATTATATATGAACTCCTATTAAAATGCAAGGCTAAAATGAAACGAATTTCTGCGGCTTTTCAAAACAAAAAAGGCGCTCATTTCCAGCGCCCTCTTGTCCATTTGTTGATAACTTGTTCAAACTTTTAACTATTTTTGACTTTAATCCAGAGATCCGCCAGGATCTTTTTCAAAACTTCATTATGCTTAAACACTTCATCTTTAGCATAACCGACGCGTGGCAGGTAGGCTGGATTTCCATCATATTCTCCTCCCGGCGCACTCATTTCTTCCAAAACATTTTTATTGCTGGAAGCATAGCCGACAGTACTGGAGTTATCATAGGAAGCATCATCCGTCAGGATGTAATTGATAAATTCGTTAGCTAGCTTCGGACATTTTGCATTGGCTGGAATGACCATGGCATCGCTCCACAGATTTGTGCCTTCTTCCGGCAGCCAGTAGGCCATATCCTCATTTTCCGAAAGGATATAGGCAGCATCGCCGCTATAAACGACCGCGATATCTTTTTCACCCGTAACCATGCCGTCGATAACTTCATCCGTCACATAGGATGGATCCACCTTCTTATCCATATCCAGAAGCCATTGGTAGGCCTCCTGAATCTCATCTTCATTTTCTGTATTCATCGAATAACCCAGCGCTTTAAACGCCATCATAAACGAATCCCGCTCCGAGTCATAAACGAAGACATGACCTTTATATTTCTCATTACGCAGAACATCAAACCCCTGCGATTCCACATCGGCCGGATCAACATTGTTTTTGTTATAGACAATGCCGACCATGCCCCAGAAATACGGCGCAGAATAGGTGTTATCCGGATCATAGGACAAGCCCTTAACCCCATCCGCTAAATTAGCCAGGTTGGGAATCATAGATTTATCCAACGGCTGAAGCATGTTCTCATCAATCATCCGTTCGATCATATAGTCTGATGGAACAAGAACATCGTACTGACTTCCGCCTAAAAGCTTTGTGTACATTTCCTCATTGGAAGCGAACATAGAATAGTTAATTTTTACATTGTACTGCTTTTCAAAATTGGACAAGACGTTTTCCCCGACGTATTCACCCCAGTTGTACACGTTTAACGTGCTGCAGCCATAGACTTCCTGCGGATCAACATCACTCTTGCCGCTGCCCCCGCAGCCGCTCAGCGAAACAACCATCAAGCCGCATAACCCCAGTTTAATCCAGTTTTTCATTTTTCTTTAATTTCCTTTCTTTTATCATTGGAATCACGTTGACCAGAATCAGAACGACGGTGATCATCACCACAATAATTGTGGACAGCGCGTTGATGCTCGGATTGATTCGCTTATACATCGAGTAGACATAAATCGAAATGTTGTTAATGCCCGGACCGGTAGTAAAGAAGGAGATCACGAAATCATCAAATGACATCGTAAAGGCGATCAGGGCGCCGGAAACAATGCCCGGCATGATCTCCGGCACAATGACCTTGGTTAAGGCCTGCCATGGGGTAGCGCCCAGATCCAATGCTGCTTCCGGCAGATTGGGATCCATTTGTCTGAGCTTGGGCATGATGCTGAGCATGACATAGGGGATACAGAAGGCAATATGCGCCAGCAGCAGCGTCATGAAGCCTGTTTTGATATTCAATGAAGTAAACAGAAGCATTAAGCCGATCGCCGTGACGATTTCCGGGTTCATCATCGGCAGATTGTTGATCTGCAGCGTCAGTTCTTTTACGATGCGGCGGGATTTGGATAAGCCGATGGCCGCGATCGTTCCCACAATCGTCGACACAACCGTAGCGATGACCGCGATCACCACGGTATAGTAGATGGATTCCATAATCGTGCGGTTGGCAAACATCTTTTCATACCACTGCAGAGAAAACCCAGTAAATTTGCTTAATGACTTGCTGTCATTGAAGGAAAAGACTACAACATACAGAATCGGCAGATAGAAGAAGGCCAGAACAAGCAGCAGATAGAATCGGGAGAACAGGGATTTCAGTTTTTTCATGCGCGGGTTTCCCCCTTATTCTCATAATCGACCTTCTTGGTAATGAACATGGAGATCATGATGATCACTGCCATAATCAGCGAGATCGCCGAACCAAAGTTCCAGTCTCCCGTAGAAATGAAATAGTTTTCGATCAGGTTGCCGACCAGAACGTAATCGCCGCCGCCTAAGAGCTTTGGAATGAAGAAACTGGAGACGGCTGGAAGGAAAACCAGTGTGATCCCGGAAATGACGCCGGGCATCGACAGCGGCAGCGTCACGCGCAGAAATGTCTGCACCTTGTTTGCGCCCAGATCCTCAGCCGCGGTTAACAGACTTTGATCCATTTTCGTCAGCGACGTATAAATCTGTAAAATCATGAAGGGTATAAAGTTATACACCATGCCGACAAACACTTTAAATTCACTGCTGACAGGAAAATTCAGCAGAATGCCGCGCCAAGCATAAGTTCTGACCAGCATGTTGATCCACATTGGCAAGGTGATTAACAGCACCATAATCGACTTGCGGTTTCCCTCCAGCTTGGCGATAAAATAGGCCGCAGGATACCCCAATAAAATACAGATCACGGTTGTGATCAGAGCGATTTTTAATGACCGCCATAAGACGTTGGGAAAGATGCTGTCGGAGAAAAAGCGGGCAAAGTTCTCGAGTGTGAACTGCAGCGTCAGTACGGAATTGCCCTGCTTGGTAAAGGCGTAAAGGATAATCAGAAGCATCGGCGCTAAAATCATAATTGCGATCCAGATCAGATACGGATACAGCATGCGCGCAAAGGATTTCATAGCGGCTTACACTCCCATCTTGGACATGACATGAATGTCTTCCGGTGCGAATTTGAGATCGACTTTCTTGCCTTCCTCCTGAAAATCCGTTGTATGGATCTTGAAGATGCGGCCTTTGGTCGCAAAGGTGATGTCAAAGTCACCTTCGGCAATTTCTTCTGGGTCAAAATCATATTTAACTTCGCTGATTTCAACGGGACTGTCGTCCTCCAAATCCCAGGCTTCGGCGCTGGCCCACATTTTTAAATCCGTGTTCAGCGCGACGCTCTCTTTAATTTCATCCGGTGTTTTATAAAAATCAAAGGCCGTGATGCCGATGTTATGCTTGTTGTCCTCAACATATTTCGGTTCAACAACACTGATCTTGATCGTAATCGACGTTCCTTTGGAAGTACCGAAGGTCGCAGGATAGGTACCTGGCTGCGGTTTGATATCATAATCCACTGTTGTCAGTGATACAAATTCATCTTCCTCATCCCATGCCTGGGCATTCGCGCGGGCAATGACGTCGGCATCACTCATCTCCGCCACGTCTTCTAAATCCATCGTGAAGTCATTGGCGGAAATTTTTTCGTGCGCCTCCGGATTGGTCGTATCATGATTGGCCAGGACGTGCATTTTTACCGTTTTGGCGGTTCCGGATACAGTCTGGACCATAATTTCATAGTGAACGCCTTTAAACAACAGCGATTTAACCTCACCGTTAAGGATACCCTGACCGCGCGGCACGATATCAATGTCTTCCGGCCGGATCACAATATCGACGTTTTCATTTTTCTTAAAGCCGTAATCAACGCAGTCATAAATCTTATCATCAAACATGACGCGGTAATCATCCTTCATCACGCCGTCGATGATATTGGATTCGCCGATGAAGCGGGCAACATATTCATTTTCTGGTTCGTTATAAATTTCTTCCGGCGTTCCGATCTGTTGGATTTCGCCGTCCTTCATAACGACAATCTTATCCGACATCGTCAGCGCTTCTTCCTGGTCATGCGTAACAAAGATAAACGTAATGCCGACTTCCTTCTGGATCTTTTTGAGTTCATGCTGCATTTCTTTGCGCAGCTTGAGATCCAGCGCCCCTAAAGGTTCATCCAAAAGCAGAACTTCCGGTTCGTTGACCAAAGCGCGGGCGATCGCCACCCGCTGCTGCTGTCCGCCCGAAAGCAGGGTGACATTGCGCTTCTCAAAGCCTTCCAACCCGACCAATGAAAGCATACGCATCACTTTTTGCTCGATGACATCCTTGGATTGCTTCTTTATTTTCAAACCAAAGGCAATGTTCTCATAAACATTCATATGTGGAAACAGTGCATATTTTTGGAAAACCGTATTGATTTCCCGCTTGTACGGCGGCACTTGGCTGATATCCTGACCATCAAAAATAATCTTGCCTTCGGTCGGTTCCAAAAATCCGCCCAAAATTCGCAGCAGCGTCGTCTTGCCGCAGCCTGACGGGCCTAACAGCGTGACGAATTCATTTTCATAAATGTCCAGGTTGACGCCTTTCAATACGATCTGACCATCGAACTCCTTTACGATATTCTTAAACTGAATTAGTTTTTTCATCCGTAATTCCCCTTTCCTGTTGACTTAAAAGATTGGCGGCGTGCAGATCCACAGCACGCGGGCAGGTTGTGCCGAATCATTTTTCAGGCAATGACTGAACGATCCCTTGACGTAAAATGTCTGCCCTTTTTTGACGATATACGCTTTCCCCGTATCCAGATTGACCAGCTTGATCCGCCCGGACAGCACATAGCCGAATTCCTCCCCTTCATGGACAGCGACTTCGTGCGATTGTCCCTGTGTTGGCAACTCCAGCAGAATCGGCTCCATTTCGTTTTTCTGCGCGTTGGGCACGATCCAGTGAATTGTGCATTCCTCACGCTCGTCAACGAAGTAGTCATCGTCAGTAAAGACCAGTTTTTCCTCCGTTTCCTCCTGGAAAAACTTCGCCAATGTCGTTCCCAGAGCTTCCACGATATCCTGCAATGTGGCAATCGATGGAGAAGTCAGATTCCGTTCCAGCTGCGAAAGAAAGCCCTTGGTCAATTCGCAGCGGCTGGCCAGTTCCTCCAGCGTCAGATTGTTTTTTGTCCGCAGCTGTTTGATCCGATATCCGATATCCATCCAACCCCTCCTTTTTCGCTTCCAAGTTTAGCATCACTAAACTTTGCGGAAGCATTTAATAAACACAGATATTATTATACATATGCGAATGTAAAATTCAATAGTTTTAAACAAAAAGATTACTGTTATTAAACTTTTTTATTTCCGATGCCGCTTTCCGCAGACACTGCATTGACGGCAAATGGAAAATTTCGATTTATTCCTGGCGATCTGTTCTTGTCGTCCGGTTTTTTCCAAACCGAAATTTCTTTTTAAGGCAACAAACATGCATTGAGTTAGAAGATCATCTATTCGCAGGCCTTGATCCTCAGCCTGATCTTTTTTACCTGTGCGCCGCAGGCGGAAAATCTGGAGTCCTGCTTTTGAGCAAGGGTTGAATCTGAGCTGTCTACAGCTTTCCCTTAATCCCACGGCTTCATCCCTTTCCCTTAAAATCAGTCAAAACAAAAAAAGCCGGATACAACAGTACCCGGCCGCATAGCGCATAATTTTTTTGATAAAAGTAAGCCTGTTTATCTCTGACACGCATGAATTCAAGCCGTCAGGATTCGTTTTGTCAATTTACTTTTACTCTTACAGCAAACCGTCGATCATGTTTTCCAGCATGTTCTTGGGCTGGAAGCCAACGCTCTGCTTCACCGCTTTGCCCTCTTTAAATGCGATCAGCGTCGGAATCGACATGACGCCGTAACGTTGTGCCAGATCCTGTGACTGATCAACATTCACCTTCACAATATCCATCTTGCCTTCATACTTCGCGGCCACTTCTTCCAGAACCGGCGCCAGCATTTTGCAGGGTCCGCACCAATCCGCAAAGAAATCCACGAGCACCAACCCGCCCTTTGCTGTAATTTCATCAAATTCCTGTGTATTTACAATTTTCATCAACGTATTCCTCCTGTTCAGTAATCTAAGTATATCACAGTTTTTTCCTTTGCATACTGAAATGCTCAGCAAATAAACCAGGCCGAAAAATCAATTGTACTGAGAAGCAAACACGTTTAAACAGGAATAAAACGCCGTCGATTTCTATTCACACAAAACAACTCAGCCAAAACAAAACAGCCCGCAGGCTGTTTTGAAATAAGCTTATTTTTAACTGAACGGCTTACAGCTTGCTTGCCGCGCCGCGGTCAACGATGACGGTGACATCCGGATGGTTCTGCAGAACGCTAGCCGGGCAGTCTTCCGTCACTGGGCCTTTGATCATGGCATACACTGCGTCAGCCTTGTTTTTGCCATTGGCAACCAACAGGATCTTCTTGGCTTTCATGATCGTTGCGATGCCCATCGTAATCGCTTCCGTTGGAACTTCTTCTCCTAGCGGATCGAAGAAACGGGCGTTGTCCTGACGTGTCTTTTCCTTCAATACGACGGTATGCGTCAGCGTATCAAAGGAAGTTCCCGGCTCATTGAAACCGATATGTCCGTTAGCGCCGATGCCTAACAGCTGGATATCGACCTCAAAGTTCTTCATCGCTTCTTCATACTTTTCGCATTCAGCCTGAATGTCAGCGCTGTCGCCAACTGGAACGTGTACATTCTCTTCCGGAATGTCCAGGCCGTTAAACAGGTTCTCATGCATGAACGTCCAGTATGTCTGGCTGTGATCCCGCTTCAGGCCGATGTATTCATCCAGGTTGAAGGTGACGACATTCTTGTAAGACGTTCCGTTTTCCTGATGATCCTTGATCATATTCTGGTACAGACCGATCGGACTGGAGCCTGTCGCCAGACCCAGAACCGGATTGGACTTGGATGTGATGACCTCTTTCATGACTTCAAAAGCTTTTTCGCTCAGTTCGTCATAGTTTTCGGTCACAATAATTTTGAACATTTGAATTCCTCCCTTTTTCATCTATAACAATAGCACGAAAGCGTGGTAAACTCAACGCTCAGCGCACTTGTTAACGAATTAAAATTACCCGATTTCAATCGTGTATGAAGTCGTAAAGCTGCCGTTTTCCTTTAATTGAATCGTGCCTTCGCGCTCCTCAAACGGAACCCGTACTTCTTCAAAATCGCCATGCCCATGCCACGGTTCAATGCACAGATACGGAGCGTTCTGCTTCGTCCAGAAAGCCACCCAGCGATAGCCCGCAATGCTGACCTTAACACTGTTCTTGCCATTGGTCAAGGTGACGTACGGGGAACGCAGATGTTCAAACAAAAGTGTCGGAATATTCTTGAAAGTTGCATAATCCAGCGCAATTTCACGTTCTTCATTCAGGCACAGCGAAGCGTCGCCATGCGTTGTCGTCTGAGTTTCCGGGCAGGCAAAAACAAGCTTGTAATCCTCAAAACGTTCATCCACACGCATCGGACAGTTGAAGGCCGGATGCAGACCAAATGAGAATGGCATCATCCGCGGCGAATGATTCTCAATCTGATAGGTGATCGTCAGCTGTTTTCCCGTCAGTTGATAGGTTACCGTCAGCTTGAACGCAAACGGATACTGCGCAAGGGTTTCCGCATTGTCACTTAAGGACAGCACGATCGTGTCGTCGCTGACACTTTCCACTGTGAATTCACTGTGGCGAGCAAACCCATGGTTTCCCATTTTATACGTTTTTCCATCAATTTGATAGTCCTTAGTCCAGGTACTGCCGACCATCGGAAACAAGATCGGATTGCGGCCAGCCCAAAACTGCGGATCGCCCTGCCACATGTGTTCAATGTTCTTTTCCTTGTCGTAAAAACTGGTGATTTCGGCTGCCTGTGTCTTAACTTCAACAACGGCCAGTTCATTTTCAATTCTCGGCATGTTTTTCCTCCTCAATCAGTCCAAAATGCAGACAGGTCTTATAAATTCCATCGCGGTCAACATCGTCAGCCACATAGTCCGCCGCCTGCTTGGCTTCATCGCAGCCGTTGCCCATCGCCACGCCTAATCCGGCTCGGCGAATCATTTCCACATCGTTATAGCCATCGCCAAACGCCACCGTCTGCGCTGCGTCAAAGCCCCAGTGAGCTGCCAGCTCCAGCATTCCGCTGGCCTTGTTGGCATCAGCAGCCGTGACTTCGTTGGCAAAATGCATGACCATCAGATGCGAATGTTCCAACAGTGCGCGGATCGCTTCAACATGTACGGCATCCTTGGTATAAAAGATAATGTTGACTAAGGGCTGGTGTTTCCACAGCGTCTGACCGGGACGCATCTTATACAGAAAATAAAACAGATCGCTGATTTCCTGCGTGTAATGCTGATCATGACTGTTCTCGCCGTGAACACCGCTGTAGCGAATGACCAATTCATTGCGCCGACAGTAATCGATCACCCGTTCAGCATCGCCTTCATCGATGATTTTGGCGGCGATGATCTGCCCATGGTCGATGATCACGCCGCCTTGGGCGCAGACGATGCCGTCCAGCATATCCCGCAGCTTCTGCGGCAGGTTGACCAGTTCCTCCACCGCCCGGCTGGTGCATAACGCAATCTGACTGTCATTTTCCTTCAGCTTTTCCAAAGCCGTGTAGGCAGAGGCTGGAACATCGTGAAGCGTGTGGGAGAACAGCGTGTGATCAATGTCGAAAAAGACGGCACGGGCTTTACTCATGCAACATGGCCTCGCCCAGCACCCATGTTTGGGCTACGCTGTAATCTTCATTTAAGACGCATAAATCAGCGTCATAACCGGTTTCGATCAGGCCTTTGCCGACAAAGCCCATTCGCCGTGCGGGATTGATTGTCGCCGCATTGATCGCCGTGGCCAGCGGCAGCTTCATCATTTCAATCAGGTTGCCGACTAAGATGTTCATCCGGTTAGAGCTGCCCGCCAGCTTGCCGTTAGGCAGCCGTCCGCAGCCATCTTCACCGACCGTCACATCCCGGCCCTTCATGTGATAGAAGCCTGGCTTTAAACCTTTGATCGATACGGAATCCGTGACGCAGATCAGTCTGTCCTTGCCTTTGGCCTGGCCCAGCACACGCGCTACGGCTGGATGAACATGCACTCCATCCGCGATCAATTCCGCATAGATATCCTCGAAATACATGGCGGCCCCGGCAGTTCCCGGCTCCCGATGATGCAGTCCCAGCATTCCGTTAAACGTATGCGTAAAGCTGTCCGCCCCATCCTCAATCGCAGCGGCACATTCATCAAATTTAGCCCCGGTATGTCCCATGGCCACTTTCACGCCCTGCGAAACACAGTAGCGGATCAGCGCATGATTATCATCTTTTTCCGGTGCGATGCAGATCATCTTGATTTTGCCGTCCGCTGCTTTCTGATAACGCTGGAATTGTTCAACATTCGGTTTCTGAATTAAATAGGGATTGTGCGCCCCTTTGAATTCATGGGAGATCTGCGGACCTTCGACATGAATGCCCAGGATTTTAGAACCGCGGTGATTCTCGTCGATGATCTGACTGATCAGTGCATAGGATTCCAACAAGTTGCTTTCCGGCGCGGTTGAGGTGGTCGCTAAAAAGCTGGTGACGCCATCCTTCGGCAGATATTCAATCCAGTTGATTAGTCCTTCGCGGGTCGCATAATTGCAGTCCAGACCATTGTAGCCATGGCAGTGAATATCAATCAAGCCCGGCAGAATCCGCTTATCGCCGTAATCCACGTCGGCTTTCTGAGCGTTGTAAGTTTCGATCGCTGTGATTTTTCCGTTGTCAAAAACAAGCTGTGCCGGCACGAATTGTTCGTTCAGCCAGACACGTGTACTTTGAATTCTCATCCTTGTTCCCTCTTTTCCTTGGGTCTCTCATTCCTGTTTGAATCATGTTGGAGATACAGCTTTCCGCGATCAGCCTGCGGACTCTTTCACTAGTTCCTTGCGAAAACAGCGTTTAATCTTATACCACGCCGGAAAAGCTGTTCATGTTTGGTCTTTTTTACAGAGAGGGTCGCTTTTTCTCTTGCCTTAAACATCCAACTACAAAGAAAAACCTGAAAAGTTCAGGTTTTTACAGCATTTCTTTTCCGAGGCAGTATGTCTGAACGACATCGTAATCCCGATTCAGAACAACCAGATCGGCATCATAGCCAGCCATGATCTTGCCCTTGCGGTCGTCCATCTTCAACAGCCGAGCCGGATTCAGGGAAACCATATTGACTGCCCAGTCAAACGGCAGCAATGCCTTTTCTACCAGATTCTGCAGACCGCGGTTGAACTTCAAAGTGCCGCCGGCCAGCGTGTCGGTGCCATGCAGATAAGCGGAGCCGTTTTCACGGATATCAATCTGATTGCCGCCCAGTTCATAATAGCCTGGTTCGCAGCCTTTCGCACACAGTGCATCGTCAATCATGACCGCATAATCGCGGCCTTTAGCCGTAACATAAGCATTCACCGCTGCCCAGTTGACATGGTTGCCGTCACAGATAATTTCACCGTACGTATCGCGGCAGCGCATGGCAGCGCCGACCAGATTCGGGGTCCGGTGATGCAGACCGTTCATGCCATTGAAGACGTGCGTCATCGAATTGGCACCGTTGGCAATCCCCATCAGCGCATCTTCATAGGTCGCACCGGAGTGACCGATGGAAACACAGACGCCATGGCTGGAAGCGTAGCGGGTCAAAGCCCAGTCCGGATCCATTTCCGTCGCCAGCGTCATAACTTTAATCATGCCCTTCGCGGCTTCCTGATATTTCTTGAACTGTTCTACATCCGGAGTCACGATAAACTGTTCCGGCTGCGCGCCTTTATTTTTTGCGTTTAAATACGGACCTTCAAAATGAATGCCGAGGATCTCCGCACCTTCATAGCCTTCGTCAACGACTTCCGTCACATTGATCAAAGCTTTCGTCAGAACTTCTTCACTCTGCGTTACCGTTGTCGGCAGAAAGCCGGTAATGCCTTCCTGGGTCAGTCCTTTAGCCCAGTTGCGCAGTCCTTCATGATTGGCATCGTTGGTATCAAAACCCAAACCGCCGTGGCAATGAATATCAATCATGCCCGGCAGGATTCGATCTTCGCCGTAATCCTTATCGACCGGCTTGGTTCCGTATGGGTAAATTCCTGTGATCTTCGCGTCTTCGATCTCCAGCTGCGCTTCAATGAACGTACTGGAAACCCAAACTTGCTTACTTTGAATAATCATCTTTTAGTCCTCCCTTGATGTTCTTATTATATCCCCTTTGAAAATTGAATTCAACAATTCCACCCTTCAAAGATGGCTTTTTTATTCATAGATTGATTAATATTTTGTGATAATAATTTCATCATTGAAGGCGAACTCAACGAACCTTGCCAAACAAGATCGAAATGGGGATAAAATGGGCATAAAAGACATCTCCGTCTCAGTAAACCGCTTTTTGACGATTAGCCTTAAGCTTCATATTTTGAACGAACACGAGGCTGCATCAAGTAAAAAACGCCGCAATTCACAGTGTTTCCTTGACAGCGTTTTTTTAACTAACCTTTATTTTTTCTAAGCGTACAGATCAGCCCCTGCGTTTCGGCTTAAAACGAGAGGTTGAAGGGGATGACGATCCGTCTGAAACGGACCGCTGATCACGCGGATTCTGTTTTTTCTCCGCCCTGCCGGCCGCGGCTTTTTTCTTTGTCGGATCCGCTTCTGCCTTTCGGCCTTCGGTTTGATTTTTTCTCGGCTTCTGATTTTTCCTAGTTGATCCGTTACCCTGCGCATAGGATCGGCTTTTTTCATTTTTTCCCCATGGCACAGGCGGAATCAGACAATGGCGGCCATAACCGATCAAATCCGTTCGGCCGGCCTGAGTCAGCGCCTCCTGCACAAGCTTGTAATTGCGCGGCGCATTGAACTGCATTAAGGCCCGCTGCAGCTGCTTTTCATGAGGATCGCGGGCAACATAGACCGGTTTCATCGTCATCGGATCCAGCCCCGTCCAATACATCGTCGTCGAGATTGTAGCCGGCGTCGGATAGAAATCCTGAACTTGTTCAGGAACATGATTGATCGACTTCAGATAACAGGCCAGTTCGATCGCATCATCCAAATCACAGCCGGGATGCGAACTCATCAGATAAGGGACCAGGAACTGATTTTTTCCATATTCCTGATTGAGTGCCAGATATTTTTCCCGGAATTTCTCATATAAGGCATGATTGCATTTCCCCATTGTATCCAGAACCTTATCGCTGACATGTTCCGGCGCGACTTTCAGCTGTCCGGAAATGTGATACTGCACCAATTCCCTAAAAAAAGTGTCATCTTTATCATACATCAAATAATCGTAGCGGACTCCCGAACGAACAAACACTTTTTTTACGCCCGGCAGCACCCGCAGTTCACGCAGAATGCTCAGATAATCCTGATGCGTTACCTCCAGGTTTCGGCATGGCTTGGGATGCAGGCATTCCTTTGTGGGACAGGTTCCCCGGCGCAGCTGATCTTTGCAGGAAGGGTGATAAAAATTCGCAGTCGGACCGCCGACATCATGAATATAGCCTTTGAAATCAGGATCCTGCGTAATTTTGATCGCTTCTTCTACAATCGATTGTTTGCTTCGCGACGAGATTACCCGGCCCTGATGATTGGTCAGCGCACAGAAGGCGCAGCTGCCGAAACAGCCGCGGTTGGAAATGATCGAAAAGCGGACTTCATCAATCGCCGGAATGTGATGATACATCGGATGAAAGGTGCGTTGATACGGAAGCGAATAAGTAAAATCCATCTGTTCCTGAGTCAAGGGGAGAGCTGGAGTATTCGCAACGACATACCAGCCGGAATACGGTTCGACCAGAATCGAAGCCTTGATCGCATCAATGTTGAGATGCTGAAGGCGGAAGCTTTCAGCATATTTCCGTTTATCCTGAGCCACTTCTTCAAAGGACGGCAGCCTTTTGTATTCAAACAAATGATCGATAGATTTGCATTTATAGACAGATCCCTTAATCCAGATAATATCCTGAATGGCCAATCCGCCGTCCAGCGCCTCCGCCAGCTCAATAATTGAATTCTCACCCATGCCGTACAACAAAAGGTCGGCTCCGGAATCCAGCAAGATCGATCGGCGAACCTTGTCATCCCAATAATCATAGTGCGCCAAACGCCGCAGTGAAGCTTCAATCCCGCCGAGAATGACCGGCGTATGCGGGTAAAGCTGTTTGATTTTCTGAGCATAGACAATTGTGGCCCGATCCGGACGCTTGCCCATTTCCCCATTGTCCGTGTAATTATCCTTGTCCCGGCGGCGCCTGGAAACGGAATAATGATTGACCATAGAATCGATATTGCCGGAAGATACCAGAAATCCCAGCCGCGGTTCACCGAATTCCATAAACGGTTCATTTCGGGTCCAGTCCGGCTGCGCAATCATGCATACCTTGTAGCCATAGGCTTCCAGCATGCGGGTAATAATCGCCGGACCGAAGGAAGGATGATCTACATAGGCATCACCGCTGACATATACAAAATCAGGCTGCGTCCAGCCGCGCTGTTCCATTTCTTTACGTGTTACAGGTAAAAAATCCGTCATCGTCTTCCTCCTTGGCCGCTCATTCGCGGATGTCTTCTGCCCGCTTCTCTCCTGCTTTTTGAGCATTGCTTGCTTCTGTCCCCTGCTTCCTTTCCTTGTATGAAGGTCTGGGTCAGACAAAACCGCGGAATTCGTTGAATCCTTTGGTTTTGAGTTTCTGCAGCAGCTGCCTTTATTGTACTTGAATTTTTATTTTTTGTCTGCCTTTGACACAAGAAAAAGCGCTGGTCAGCGCTTTAACTCAATGATCTTTTCCCAGGCACAGTCGCTGCGGCCAAAGTGACCGTAAGCGGAATAACGGCTGTAAATCGGCTTTTTCAGATCCAACTGACGGATAATGCTGGAAACTCGGAAATCGAAATTCGTGCGGATAATTTCCAGAATTTCCTCATCGCTGACCTTGCCGGTCCCGAAGGTTTCCACATAAATGGAAATCGGTTCGCTCTTGCCGATCGCATAGGACACTTCAATTTCAGCCCGATCTGCCAATCCTGCGGCAACAATGTTTTTGGCGACAAAACGGCAGTAGTATGCAGCACTGCGGTCAACCTTGCTTGGATCCTTTGAGCTGAAACAGCCGCCGCCGATCCGGCCCATTCCGCCATAAGTATCGACAACGATCTTCCGGCCCGTAGTTCCGCTGTCGCCAAACGGTCCGCCGACAACGAAGGATCCGCTTGGATTCACGAGAATTTTCGTATCCTTGTCGATCAAGCGGGCATCGATGACGGGATGGATCACTTCATTGATAATCTTAGCACGGATTTCTTCCTGTGATGCCTCAGCAGTATGCTGCGTCGAAACGACGATGGTATCCAAACGAACCGGCTTGTTGTCTACATACTCCACGGTGACCTGCGTTTTGCCATCCGGTTTTAAAATGGAATGAGCTTCCTGCTTGCGAACTTGTTCTAACCGTTCCGCAAGACGATGCGCCAAAGCGATCGGCATCGGCATGTAGTTTTCTGTTTCATTGCAGGCATAGCCGAACATGATTCCCTGATCTCCAGCTCCCATTTCAGCTTCATCGTGCATAACGGCTTCATAGATTTCTGCCGACTGCTTGGAAACTTTGGTGACCACTTCAAATTCTTCCGTATAGCCGATCTCACGGATTTTGTTCTTCGCGATTTTTTCAAATGGCAGGTCGGCCTTGGTATTGGCTTCGCCATAGATAAAAATCAGGTTGTCTTTGATCGTTGTTTCGACTGCCATCTTGCTGGCTGGATCTTGACGGAGTGCCTCATCTAAAATCGCATCGGAAATGGCATCACAGATTTTGTCCGGGTGTCCGCTGGTGACTGATTCACTGGTAAAAAATTTCTTCATAAATTATCCTCCTTGTCTTTTTTATCAAGGCAGATATGACACATAAGAAAAGCCTCCCGAAAGAAGGCTTCATTGTTCATCGTCCTGCTTTCTTATCGCTGCCAGCATTACCACCTTGCCCAAGGCAGGTTGGTATGAGTTCATCGAGCTGACTCTCTCCCTCATTCTTGATAAAAAGACCAGGAATAGTAAACCATACCTGATCGCAAAATGCAAGGATTTCTCTACAAAAACCGGAATTTCCATGTTTTTCCCACGTTGCAATGCTATTTATTCCATCCGTCTTTCCGCTTCTGCAATTCTCACACGAAAATAACACAGGCAGAAACATGGTTTCTGAGCTATATCTTAATAAATGAAAACAGTGCCGTCAAAACACTTCAGATAATACTGACGCAGGATGGCGATTAAACCATCGATATCCATCGGTTTGGCAATGTGATCATTCATGCCTGCCGCCTGGGCTGACTTGACGTCGGTCACAAAGACATTGGCTGACAGCGCGATAATCGGCAGAGTTTTTGCATCCTGACGCGGCAACTGCCGTATCGCGGCCGCGGCTTGATAGCCATCCATGACCGGCATTTGAATATCCATCAGAACTACCGTGTAGTACCCCGGCGCCGATGCTTCAAAACATTGCACAGCTTCTGCGCCATTTTCTGCGGTGTCCACCAATAGGCCATGCATGGACAACAATTCAACCGCAATTTCACGATTCAATTCATTATCTTCCGCCAGTAGAATTCGCCGGCCGCACAGATCCGGTGCTTTCAATTCCAGTCCGGTTTCCGCTGCCTTGGGTATCTTCGCAGTGCAGAAAAGCTCCAGGACATGCAGAATCTTCGATTTGAACAGAGGTTTGGAAATAAAGGCATCCGCTCCGGCCTTAATCATATCATCCTCAATTTCGCTGAGATCGTAAGCGGAGATGACAATGATCGGTATTTTGTCCCAGAGCTGATTGCGGATGATGCGGATGGTTTCCAAGCCATCCATCCCCGGCATCTTCCAATCCAAAATTACAGCGAAGAAATCTTGTCCGGTTTCATGCGCTGCCTGAATTTTTTGAACAGCCTCATAGCCGCTGGAAGCAGATTTGCCGATGATACCCAATTCGCCTAACAGCAGCACAGCGTTTTCACACACAATCTCATCATCATCCGCCACTAAGACGGAACAGCCAATCAACTCCTCTGCCTTTTCTTCTTCCTCCTGCACGACCTCAAGCGGAATGGTAACGATAAATTGACTGCCCTGATTCAGCTGACTGTGGACTTCGATGGTTCCGTTCATCATCCGCACAATATTGTCCGTGATTGCCAAACCCAGTCCTGTTCCCTGAATTTTATTAATCCGTGAATCCTGTTCACGGGAAAACGGCTCAAACAAGCGCGGCAGAAATTGCTCACTGATACCTATTCCATCATCAGTAAAGATGAATTCATAGTAGCCTTTGGCTTGCTTGTACGCCCTTGTTTCACGAATTTGGAATTGGATATGGCCGCCTTCCGGCGTATATTTAATCGCATTGGAAAGCAAGTTCATCAAGATCTGATGCAGCCGATCCCCATCCGTTATGACCTTTTCGTGACTAACATGATCGACAAAAATCTTAAACTCCTGATTTTTTTTCGCAGCTAAAGGCTTACTCATTTCATAGACATTCTGAACCAATTCCGACAAGTCAACATTTTCCATCGCCAGATCAATTTTCCCGCTTTCAATCTTCGACATGTCCAGCACTTCGTTGATCAGGTTGAGCAGATGCCGGCTGGACAGCTGGATTTTCGTAAGACAGTTATCAATCTTTTCAGGATAAGCGAGATTGGCCTGCGCAATCGTAGCCATGCCGATAATTGCATTCATCGGCGTTCGAATATCATGCGACATCGAGGACAAAAAATTAGATTTGGCTTCGCTGGCAAGCTTTGACGTTTCGTATGCCTCTTCCAGAGCTTTGCGCTGCCGCGACTGTTCAATCCTATCCCGCGTCACATCGATGCCGACACTGTAAAAGGAAGGAATCCCATCCCAACTGTCTTTTCCGCTGACATAACTGAAGGTCATAGTCAAGATTTTGATTTCCCCTTGGAAGGTCACAACCCGGCATTCAGTCACGGTATCCTTACTGCTGGATTGGGCGTTCTGCATCACTTTGACCGCCCGGGCAAGATCATCTGGATGAACATAGGTACATTGACTGTGAAGCTCATCCTCAAACTGTTCTTTTGTATAGCCGATTAAATCCAGAAATCCGCCGCCATACCATAATATCGTGGACATATCCCGTGCATCAACACGCGCAAACCCACCAGGAATAGTCCGGATAATCGCATCACGTTCCCGATCCTTTTTGGCCAGCTTGTATTCCGTACTGACCATATCATGCGATAGTTCAATTCGAGCCTGACGGCCTTGCCAGTCAATGATCTTATTTTTGATCATAAACGTTTTTTTCAGATTGGGATTATCAAATTCCCATTCGTAAACCTCATCGCGTTTCAGCAGCGAGTTAGTACAGAAAGGACAAGGAGTATTCCGTCCCTGAATCACTTCATAACATTTCCTGCCGACGAATTCCTCAGCTTTTCCCTGCAGCGTTTCGCAGGCATGCTTGTTCACAAATAAAAGCTCGTAGGTTTCCATGTCACTGATGTATATATTTCCGGTATATTCGGACATCAGCCATTCAAAATTGGCGATTACATCCTGATGTTCATCACGAGGAGCGGTCACAGGCATCTCTTTGGACTTCTGTGTTTGACCTTGTTCTTCCTGCTGCAGCACTGTTGTTTTCATCCTGATTGCCTCCTCGGATTCAGATTTATCGAATTGGGATTTTCATTTCTGAATACAATTTCAGACAGACAATCCTTGTACATATATAAATTTATTATAGCATATCATAAAATGAAAAAAAGATTAACTCTCATCGCGTAAAAAGCGGTTCAAAACTGGAAGCATCCAGTAAAAAATGCTAAAATTGATCAAACAAATACGACGGGGAGGTAAAGATCATGCAGGAAAAAAACGATATGCAGAATTTGATCTATACCCTGCTGATCACGCAGATCAAATTGGGTGTCTACCATCAGCATGATCCGCTTCCTTATATTAAGCAGATGAGCGATTATCTCTGCGTTGCTCCAGAAACTGTTCGGGCCGCTTATGGCCGGCTGAAAGTGGAACAGGTCATTACCTTATCCAAAAAAGCAAGGGCACATTTGTCCGCCGGCTGCACTGAGAATCAGATCCAGCAGAACATTCAGGAATATTTTGAAAGTCGACGAACTATGCTGCTGGATCTTGCCGCCTCCATGCCGGCTTTGTTCGGCAAGATGGAGCTGCTGAGTTTGAAAAAAGCTTCGCCTCAGGCACTGGATCAGCTCAAAGCAATACAATTGGATTCCCAGATTCCGCCGACCTATCGTTCGCTGAAATTCTTTCTCAGTCTGCATCGGCAGTCAGAAAACCAACTGCTGACAAGATTGATTTGGCGCATATTCATTCTTGTTCACATTCCTTTTTTCAGTGTTTTTCAGGATCGAAAAATGCTGGAGGAACAACAGGCGCAGCAGATCATGCTTCTCGAGGCCAGCTTAAGCGGTCAATGGCAGACTGTACAAAATTTAATCGAAAGCTCTCATCTTTGGCTATTCAATGCCCTGCGAAAGTATTATCATGAATCAATCCGCCCCGACTCTACGGTTCAGGAAATCCAGTTTGCCTGGGAACTCTATCATAAGAGTGATCAAAAGCGTTATTCATTAGCGGTGACTTTGATCAAGCAGATTAATCGCGGACAGCGCAAAAGCGGTGAATTTTTACCTTCCCTTGCGGCATTGGCTGCTGAAAATCAATTGTCAGTCAGCACCGTGCGGCGGGCTTTAGATTTATTAAATGATATTGGGGTTGTCGAATCCATCAACGGTAAAGGAACACAAGTGCTGCCTTTTGAGCAGATTGCTGACCATTGTGATTTTTCTCAGCCCGTCTATCGCCGGCGATTAATCGACTTTATTGAAAGTCTGCATGTATGCGCCTGTTCCTGCCGCGCGGTTGTGGAACAAACACTGCTGGCCATGACGGGAGCGCAGCGAAACCAGCTGCTTGAGCTGCTTGAGCGCTTATATGCGCAGCAGCGTTATGGTTTGGGGATTTATGGGGTTATTAGCATTCTGGCAGAAGAGGCTCACTCCCCCCGCGATTCGCACGCTTTACGCTCAGCTCTTTCAGCAGTTTCTTTGGGGTTACCCGCTGCGCATTCCCAAGAGAAATGAAAGCACGGAGGCACAAATGCAGGCAAGAGCCCTCACTGAGGCTTTGCAGCATTTCGATTCCAGTCTATTTGCCCAGCTTTTAGAAAACAGTCTGATTCAAGACTTCAAAACAGCCCAATCGCAGCTGCAGAAAATAGGAGTTTCTGCGCCTTCTGATTTCTTATAGAACATTGGAAGAATGTGAATTAAAATCTCAATTTCATCATTTGGACTCAAGTCAGGATATCCTTGTTTACTCCCTAATGATCAACAAAAAAACAGAGGGTTTAGTGAGCTTCACGCAAAAACCATCTGTTTCTTATTAGGTTAATGATCATCTTTGACTTCATCGGCAGGCTTGCTTGTTTTACAAAAATGCCAGAGTATTTAAGTTATTAGTATTGAATCTTATTCATTAACGAGCCCAAATTTAATTGATCCAGAGTGATCCTCGGCGTCCCCATTGTCCGATCAGAAAGATGACCATGATCATCTGAACCGCCGGTGATTAACAAATGATGTAAGTTTGCATAATTCGCAAGCCATTGAGATTGTTCTGGTCTGTGATGCGCATGATAACATTCGATTCCATCCAATCCCTGACTGGTGAGCGTTTTTAACATCAATTCAGGATTTAGATTTGAATAATCAAAAATATGAGCAATCACCGCCGCTCCCTGCGCTTGATGAATCATTTCAATCACAGCTTCTGCTGACAAGATATCAGATCTAAGAATATGTCCTTTCGCTAATTCTGACTGATAGTCCTGCATGGTAGAAATGATTTTCTGATCTTGAAGGTAAGCGAACAATTTCCAGCTTCCACGTCGATAGTCATAGGTGTATTGTTCATACTCTGCTTCGCAGAAATGCGCTCCTTCTTTACGGTAGTTTGCAATCGTTCTCAGTGCTTGTTGATTTTCAGATTCTTGATAATGATTCTGATAATTTCGCAATACAGGCAAATCTGGATTTATTCCATATCCAAGTATGTGAATCATCTGCGAATGAAAGAGAGCACTGACCTCAATACCATGAAGTACAGCTATGCCTGCCTCGCGAGCAGCTTCGCTGAATGCTATCGTATTACGAAGCCATAAAATCAATCTTATTGGCCAAAGCAACATTAACTATTTCCTGCAGTGTTCTAACACCATCCGAAGCACAGGAATGGAGATGGAGATCAATTCGGCTTTTCTTATTCAGCATGGGCTTCCATCCACTGTGCCACACCCTCTTCTTCATTGCTGGCACACACTTCTTTCGCAACTTCTTTTATCATTGGCAAGGCATTGCTAACCGCTACACTCCAACCACACTCCTGAAATAACTCTAAGTCGTTCATATCATCTCCAAAAGCGACAATCTCATCAAGACTCACGTTCCAGCGTTTACACAATATTTTTAAGCCTTCTAATTTATTCACTTTTTCATTCATGATGATTCTGCAATCAGGATTTTCCTTATCGACAATCATACGGCAACCATATTGACTGACATTAAATTGATCAAAATATTCATGGCAGGGTGTAAACCAGAATATTTTCTGAATCTCTAACGGGTTAAACTTATTCATATCCAGCTTCTTACACCATCCACTAGCTATAAAATCAGAAATTGTACCATAGTTAATATCAGGATATATAACTAAAACATTGCTTTGATCAGCTTTAAGCAGAGCTTCGATCATCGTTTTCGTCTTTTCCGCATTGATTTCCTGTTTGGCAACAATTTGTTCCTGATCATAAACAACAGCACCGTTCAGTGCAATTAATCCTTGTGCATTTAGCTTGCGAACATATTCAATACTACGCGAATAGGCTCTACCTGTGGCAACGACTACCTTTCCTTTTTGAGCAAACCTGGATAGAGCTTGAACTGTTCTCTCAGAAAGTGTTTTATCCTCATGAAGCAGAGTTTGATCTAAATCAACAACTGCTATTTTATATTTCATATCCAGCCTCCAATTTAAAAGAATATAAAGCTACGTCAAAATTGAGGGATGTGGATTTTTAGAAGATTTGATTTTAAATCAGATTGTGAACCTTGAATAATGACATCGACATATTTCCATGGTTCTTCTTTTAAAAACAAAGGATTTAACAATGAATCCCACCAATCAGCAAATTGTGTGACAGACTCGATTGTTCCGCCATTTTCACCTTTGGCAAGATCACGCTGAACCACACGGGAACGCGCTAGATCAGGTTCTGTATCCACCCAAATGGAATAATCAGCTTTGTCACGCAATCTTTTTCTACAGGCTCCCATTCCCTCAATGATGAGAGCTCGATCTGGATTTACCTCAATAAAACCTTCACGATTCTTTTTAATCCATCCAGTAGGTCTGTATGCTACTTTTTCACCGTCAGACCAGGGTTTGATAATCCCCTGGATCATTTCTTCATCCCAATAAATCGGATCAGCGAACCAACAGACATCATCTGTATGAACGAGATTGGCCTGCAGCTTTACCGCAAGCTTTAAAGCTAACGTTGTTTTTCCAGAACCGGCAGCACCGTCGATAAGAATCAGCGGCAGAGCACTGTGCTGGACTATCTTTTCTGTCAAACAGGTCAGTGATTGTTCTGACCAAGTTTTAATTTTGAGTGAAGGTAATTTTGATGTTGTCATGTTAGAAGATTTCCTTTCTATGACTATGTTATTAACTGTTAGTTTTACTTTTCCAAAAGGTATAGTTACAGTAATAGAATTTTCTTTAGATATAAAAACAATTGGTATTAGTCCGTAAAAGGGTCGTTCGATTAAATTGCTTCTTTATTATAAGGATTATCGCATAAAAGGTGTACAAAAAAAATGATTATTACTGTATCACCCCTTTTACGGACTAGCACAAGCAATTTTGGCTCTTGACCACTTTCTATGTTCTTAGGAACGTTACATACCATTTATCTCTAATATATAACTGAAGAAAAATTTCAGATAATGTTTACGTGAATAGATTCCCCCAAAATAATTTTTTAAACACCGTTTTCTAGTATTCTTGTCCTAGTGCTTAAAGGACTTCTACATGTTGTGATTCTATAACGATACCACACACTCACCTTGCGAATTTTTGTCCAAATCTGCATTATATGCCTCTTCAATAATTGGAAGCTTAAATATAATGCTTCTTATCCATTGATCATTAGATTTTCTTTCTTCATAAATCTACCCTTCTTCGATAATAAACTCTACTACAAATTTTCTCTGCTCATCTTTCTTCATTTTACTTTATAACTTATTCAAATGATGCTGGTGTCAAAACATCGTGTTCTCTATGCCTAAATCTCTTTCGAACCGTTGAAAATTGAATATTTCACAGTAGATTTATCATTAGCATATTCAATAGCTTAGAATCATAAGCATACTTCTGACTTGTATTTAAGCTAATACAGGCTTTTGGGCATAGTTCCCCTAGTTCTTTAGAAATGCAAATAGTTTTCTGAAATTTAATGCCGCTATCTACTTCCATAAAAGAATTTACCTCGTTGTTTGGCTCTTGGCTGTTTCATCCGGTGCCCTTTTACCTATCAGTGCAGTTGTTATTAGCCTGACATTTTTTCTTTCGTAAGTGCAACGTTATCTTGTCCATCATAGCTACCATCTGTAATCATCGTGATTTCTTCTTCCGCTCTTTTCATTGCTGAAAGTATTTCCTGAAGAAACTGACTGTCAGTATGGATGTTTTTATCATATTGATAATCCGTTACAGCTGAACTGTTCTTCCCACCAGTTTCTTCAATGTTGGCTACATATTCTCTACACTGCTTATCAGACTTATTTCTATAAGTGGAATCAGGATCCGAGGGATTCTGAAGTAAAGATGAATTCAGTGTTCATCATCTTTCGTGCTTAGGCAGCGCTTTTTATTTTCAACAATCTTCTGTTCCGAAAGGCACCTAACAAAAAGCTAGTATTCCGGTACTTCCTCAAAAACTTTTTTGCATAGTATAAGCAGGCTTTTGCTGTCACTCAACAGGATTTGGATCATCTGTTCCATATCCTCATTTCTCTGATGATAGAAAACGCGGTCATAATCATTGGGGTTAGCATAATGTTTCAACTGTTCTGAGACCCGATTCGGTTGATACTTAGTAAGATAAACAACCATGTTCGATATACAGGTGTATATCAGTTCCATCCGACTCAGAAAGTGAATGTTGGATTCGATCATCATGGAATCCATACGACGTATACGCCCATTTATTTTCATGATCTTAGCGATTTTGCCGCTGAGATCTTTTACACAGTCATGGTATAAATTGACACATATCGTGTAACGTTTCATAGTCATAGCATCTTTTACGGAAACGACTCAGGGTTTTGTCGGAAAGCGGCTGTTCTGCAAAGCTTGTGGTATGCAATGAGTATTGAAGATGAAGATCAAACATAAGCTTTTCAACCATCTCATCGTCTGAATAGTCAAAAAGTTCCTTGATAATGAGTGCTCCTATAATCACATTTACAGGTGCATTAGGTCTAGATGCTTCATCGCTATAGAGGACAGAAAAATGTTCTTCATCGATAGCGGGGAAAATTTCATCAGCGAAAATCTTTGCTCACGATTTTTCCAATGCTTTTCTTTCACGTTCAGTAAGATCCATAAAACTGTCATCCAATGATAATTGCTGGCAAACATTTGTTTTAGAAGTCATAGGGCATACCACTTTTTTAAAGTTACTACAATTATAACTCACAAACGACCTAATGACTTATTTTTACTATGAAATATTCAATTTTTAACTTTCTATAGATAGACCTTTTGCCCCCAGCATCATTTTATTGATATATCATTCATTTATATGCCAATTCTCCATTCATCATATCCCTGTAACTGGGCAGCCTCATAAATCGGTCTGAGATTGTGACTAAGGATATTGAAAAATCGCTCTCGTGTATTTCCTGCAATATAGAGTGTTTCTGAAGCCCAAATCGCATTTATATTATTCTTCCTGCATTTTTCAAAGCTTTCGATTAACGGCATACATTTCTTTGAAGTGTCTGAAGGGAATATCAACTCATACAGATAGTATTGGTATCCTGCAAATTGATCAAAAAATGAATCCCACGATGGCAGTTTATTATTCTTGCTGGAATTAAGTTTTTTACTCATCGGAATCAGATTCCATAATTCATCATTAGATACGTAAGATCTAGGCACAAAATGATCAATTGAAAGCACATCGAGAGAAATTTCTTCTCCTGTATATATCTCTCTAAGCGGTTTTCCTGTAACAGCAACTGTTGTTTTCCATAAATTCCGAGCTTGATCTAATTTTCGTAAATCTTCTATTTCGGGACAGACTTTATAAACGATGCCTGAAACTCCAGGATTACGATCTTGAAGAAATTGTACCTTGTTATATTGAACCCAACTTTGAATAATAGAGAAGTTCTGAATTATCATTTCTCTCCAATGTGAATCAATCCTTATTTTCTTGTGTAGGCCAACACCATCAATAATTGTATAAAATATATGCTCTCTATCGGAAAGCTCCTCCATGTAAGCAATCAGCCTACTACGTTTATCATTCTTTATGTAATTTAGCCCTTCCTTCATTCCAGGAGTATCAAAAAAAGGATAAAGTATTTTATAAGGCACATAATCCGTCAGCCGTGTTTTGTCCTTCTTAAGTTCGCCTTGACATTTTCCTATAGCACGTTTTATATCATGTTTCGATGGATTCATAGGCAGGTCTGGAACAGCATTATTCAGCACATTTATTGCATGCTCCAGAAAATTTTCTGCATTTCCGTTTATAGTTGGCCCGAGTTTTAAATGGTAATAGGTCACTGTATGCCATGCTTCGCAAATCATCTCATCAATTATTTCGTCAAAAGACAAATCTTCTTTTGTACTTCTCATGAGATTTAGAATTGCTTCAAACCAGTAAAACTTATAGCTCTGGGCCTTGTTATTAAATATTCTGGCAAATTTATCTGTATCAAGATTGTTCTCATATATAATTTTCAATTTTAAATCTGGCCCCATCAATATCGCTCCACTTTCCTAGCCTTTAATCTGTTTTGCTACTTCAATTAAATGAACAAAGTTATCTGCCAACTCTTTAAGTGATGTGTCCGATCCCCAACTTACTCTTACCGAAGATTCTATTTCTTCTTCTGGAATTCCCATCGCAACGAGCACGTAACTTGGCACATAGCTTTTTGATGTACATGCTGAACCATTAGATATACCACAATACTGTTTTGTAGCAATCATCAGTGCTTCGGACATGACCCCTGGAAAACAGATATTCAATGTCGTACTCAAGCAAAATTTCTGATCTCCGTTTATGTGATACTCGATTTTCATCTTTTCTAGAGTATCTATGACAAATTTCTTTATAGCTTTCGTTTTTTCGTTATTCTGTTTATAATTCTTCTCTGCGATCTCACATGCCATCCCACATCCTGCTACTAATGCAACGGGAACCGTTCCCGGTCTTATCCCACGTTCTTGTTGTCCACCATACATAATGTTTTTCACTGGCGGCAATCTATAGCCCTGCTTTTTTAATACAAGCACCCCAATTCCTTGGGGACCTCTAAGTTTATGTGCGCTAAAAGAGAGCATATTGTATTTTAAGCCTCTGATTTCTTCAACAAGTTTTCCGCAGCTTTGTGTTGCATCTACATGGAATAGAATTTGTCTTTCAGACAGTACTTCTCCTAATTCCGTTACTGGTTGAATAATTCCAGTCTCGTTATTTGCATGCATAAGACTTACAAGGAGGGTGTCATCTCTCAATAGCGAAATGATTTCTTCAACGCATACTCGTCCAGTTAAATCCGGTTTAACAATCTCTACCTCAAAGCCACGTTTTTGCATTGTTTTGACAGATTCTAATACTGCTTTATGTTCTATTGCAGATGTAATAATATGCTTTTTCCCAGTTTTATTCGCATATTCTTCGAGGCCCTGTATTGCAATATTATTACTTTCAGTCGCTCCACTGGTAAAAAACACCTCTCCGGAATCAACACCTATTAACGATGCAACTTGCTTTCGGGCATTTTCAACCACATTACGAGCACGTTCTCCATAATCGTGAGTTCTACTATCAGAATTCCCTACCGCATCCTTGTATACCTTGACCATTTCATCCAATACAAGCTCATCTATTGGTGTAGTCGCATTATAATCTAAATAAACACTCATGATTTCACCGCTAAATTCAATAGATCATCTATGCTCTTAATAAATCCCGTTCCACATAAATGAGCTATTCCTCTTTCCAAATTTAATCTAAAATATTTGATCACAGTATCTTCATCAGTAGGTAATCCCATATTTAGACACCAAGCTTTAATCAGTGCCTCGTATATTTCATAATACTCTCCACCAAAGGTAAACCATGACATTTCCAGGTTACTGTCACTCGCAATTGGAATATCCGTTGGTATTGTTTTTTCAGCCAATGAGTAGCATAATGCCCATCTACACAGGATATTCCAATTCTTAATACTCGTTTTTCCTTTTAATCGGGATAGTTGATCTTTCGCTTGTTGTGACAAGCGTACTTGTTTTATTATCATTAATCTTGAAAATATCCTTTCTCAATGGAGGTGCTTTTTGTATCTTCACTGTAATTTAATATAAATTCGTCCCCAATATGTTGTTTCATCATGTTGTAGTATGTATGATCGATTTCCGTATCTGTAGATAAAATAATTGTCTGATTACTTGCATTAGGGAAGTATGTTGTAACAATTGCAGCTCTATGTTGCGAATCCAACCTAGAAAGTGGGGTATCTATAATTACCGGCAGCTTCTTTTGAGAACATAAAGCGAGTGCCCATAAAATTGCGATAACCATAAGCTGCTTCTCACCTGCTGATAATGAATCCTTCGAAACTGCAATCCCATTTTCATCCAAATAGGTCATTTCCAGTGTACTTGGGTTCATTTCGATTTTTTGAATGAGATTCTTCTTATTAGCAAGCTTCCTGTAACATTCAGTTATACATGCACCAAGAATCCCAGCTTTTTCTTCTTGTAATCTTACTGAATATGCATCAACAAGTTTTAATGCCATATCTGTGTATTTAACTATCCGTTCAGTATCATCTCTCAGCTCCAAATCCTGTAAGAAAGACTCTGTGGCTCTATTGAATTCAGCAGTTTTAGTTATTGCCAATGTGTTTGCTAAGCTTCTTTCCTGCTGTAAATGAGAAACCTCCACCTGTAATGCTATAATAGCTTTTTCGACTTCGTTTGATTTCTCAAGTATTGACTTCAATTCTTTTTCGTTTATATCTAATGACAAATAACTTTCTATTTCATCTGCATTTAATAAAAGTTCTTTCTTTTTTCGTAAGCACTCGCTCACGTTAGATAAGCTCTTTTCTAAATCGCTTTCCACCAAACTATTTAATTGAAAAAGCCCCTGATCTGACATTTCATAGATCACTTCTGTCTCTGAAATCTGAGATTGTTGTTGCACAAATTCTATAAAATCACGACTTTCCGTTGATGTGATGTTTTGTTTTGACTCAAACATTGTCAGATACTCTTCCATCTGGGAAAGTGCTTGATTCATAATCAATGAATCATGTTCGTCTTCTGCCTCAAGCTTAATCTGGGCAATCAAGTCTTTAACTAATACCAAAGGTAATTCAGAAGCAGATGCTTCAAGGAGTGATTCGGTATTTTGATCTAACTTTGCTTTAATGCCAGAACGACGGTAAAGCAGGGTTTTTCTTTCTTCTAAAGCTGCTCCACCTTTTACTTCATATGATTTTTTAAGTTCAATTGCCTCTTCTTGTAAATGTTTAATATTTTGTTCCTTTTCAGCTATTATTTGATCAATCTTATCTACTTCTTTGATTGCGTTATCTTTTTCGCTTCTTAAAAGCTCTAATGCATCTGTTGATTCGTCGTTTATTAGTTTCTTTCTGTTTTTTCGCAAACTTCTATTTAAATCGTTTTTAAGAACATCTAGAACAGTTATACCAAGCATTGAACGTATGGAATTTTTCATCTGTATATTGGTACTATCTACTGCCAATTCGGCTATTTTTTCACCGTCAAAAAAATAAAAACTCGAAAGTGCCATAGGCAAAAGATTTTCAATAAACATCGACCAATTCTGTGCCAAAAAGTTGCTCTTCTTGCCATTTTGCCAAACACTTATTTGCTCCTCAGTAATTTTTGTGTGAGCGTCCCACTCTCGACGGATCAAATATGTATCATCCGTTCCATCATCCATATAAAATTCCAATTCTAGATATGAACTTTGTATCTGGTGGTTTTTATTAACATACGAACGTAAATACTGAGAATATGAGCGATACTTGCTCTCTTTAAAAGCAATTGAATTATCACCATAAAGAGCAAGGAGTATTGCCTCCAAAAAAGTCGTTTTACCTCTACCATTCATTCCTCCGATAAGGACAATTGGTTCACAATGCTTAAATTCGAATATGTTTTCTCCGGCATAAACGCCAAAATTAAACAAAGTTAATTTTTTGATTATCATCTATGCATCCTCTGATTCTTCAATCTCATCACTTTCTGGTACCTGGTTACCGTATTCCAAGAATTTCTCATTATACTTTCCTCCAAGTTCCTTTTTTCTGGTAGTTCGATTCATATAGTACTGTGTAGCATCAGCCTCATTCATATAGAATGTTTTTGACAGAATTGCTTCTAAATCCTCTATAATTCCTTTTCTTTGATTCATCCCGGAAGCATTGTTTTCCACATCAATTAAGCTATACATCATTTCAAAGGCAAGTTCTTCGCTGTCATATAATTCTGCACAAACCTCTTTTAAGGTATCCCACTCATCTTTTCCGAAATTCGCAGCTCCCATCCAACTAGGATCTTCAAATTCTTTTCCAATCACTTCTTCATATATACGTGGAACCGAATCATCAAACTCGTGTTTTTCTTTTACCCAAATTCGTCGAATCGCCTGTAACTCTGGTATTCGAATCAATTCAAGATCCTTGAAATCTTCCGGACCATTTTCGTTAATCTCTTTTTGAATCACCAATAGCTTTTTAAGCCATTCTTCTCGCACTTCTTTTTTATATGGACCATGAAATAACTTTCGGTAGTTCCCCTGCAAATTACCTTTCATACGCCGAAAACTTCGACGTTCTCTATCTCCCTCTTCATTACCAAATTCATTTCTAAATTCAAGAAGTGGTGTCATCCAGATTTTTTCATCGTCATTAGCAATCATCGCTTCCATAGATTTATCTTGCTCGACCATGGTGCAAACCCAACAACCAAATCTACTCTTCCCGCATGACGGTGTTGATTTGTCAAGTTGAATCGGACATTCATTATCAGCTGTTGCTCCTCGATACATCGTCAGTAAATCCATGTTCGAATATCCCCACGGATTCTTATACTGCATCAGGAATGCCCATACATCATCATCTGACCAATCTTCCATCGGAGAAAAAACCAATTCATTGGCCATTGTTGGATTAGGGCTCAACAGTTTCCTTACTCGTTTTTTCTCTAAGTTAGTCATCGTTCTGTTTCTTCGTGAACTCTCTTGTTTACGAGTACCCAAAACGAGTATTATCTCTCCATGTTCGGCAATCTTGTTTTTTATGAAATTATTTACAGGCTGTATCTTCAAGCGATCGGTACACCATCTATATTTCATTCTCGGAAATGGATAACCACGTCCAATCAGATTTACCCAAAAAGTATTATTATAGTCCGGGGTGAGTTTAATTGGCTTGAACGGAAGATTATTATCTTTTGAGCATTCCTCCATATATTCTAGTGATCTTTCAACCCATTTTGATACCACAGGAGACTCAACCAGAGTATCTGTATTCATGATATGTATTGTTTTTTTCCTCTGAGATTCAGGCAATTTTTGTATTGCCATCCAAACCAATTGCACTGCCGCAGTACTATCCTTTCCGCCAGAATAACCTATCATCCACGGAATCGAATCAGCTAAATATAAGTTTTGAATAGTAACAATTAGACCGTTAATTAGTTCTTTTGTTATTGCCATATCAATTACTCCTCTATCAGTTTCTCCAAACCAGATTCCGCATTTGCTTCTTCATTAGTCAAATCGAGTCCCAGTTCCTTCTTAATTACATTTGCAATTAAGAGCGCTGCTTTTTTATTTGTAATAATTCTTCCGTTCTTTCCAATAGCTCTTAGATACCACTGTTTTGCATTCCGGCTCCAATTAATTCTTTCTAGTTTTTCTAATTGCAAATCTGGTTCAAGATTGTTTTCATAAAAACAACTACCTACACGCCCTAATGCCTGAATAACAATCCCCTGTGTTGCTATATAACTTTCTCTTAAATCAATCTTCGTTATATTCCGATCAGTAAGATCTCTCCACTGACTCATATGTGCACATACAGCAGACCAGTACTTAAGCAAAAAAGCTTCAGCATTCTTTTGAGGCTTACTACCAACAATGATCCGATTGGATGTATAAAACGTATTCAATGTAAATAAGTTTGAAGAATACTTTCCTAGGATGTCTTTTTCTTTATCTGTATAAGTGTTCAGAAAATCTATTTGCCAAATCACATTTCTTGTAATTACAGCAAGTTCATCTCTTGAATCGTATAATTCAGATATTGAATTAGATGTCTTAACAGCATTCTTATTTAAATCTGTAAATATCTGCTGACTTCTCAATAAGCCTTGATCAGCATAAAAAACAATCGAAATAGTTTCATTTTCCAATGAAGGATCTTCTTTAAGTGCCTCTAATATTGCCGATTTTCTATGCTGACCATCATTAATCAGAAAATGCGCATCCATTGATACATTTAAGACGCCTAAATCTGAACTCTTTTCATTTGGTTCAAAGTTATATTCCCCATCAATAGATGCTGCTAACGCAGAAAACACATAGGAGTCTCTGTTATCCAGAATATATTTGCTTATTACAGGGATTCTGGTTTCGTTTAACTTTCTTTGTGCTCTATACTCCGGCTGCACCAGCTCTTCCTCATCAACTGGAAAAAGTCTACGCAACATCTTAAGTGGCACCATTGCTATATAGTAATTTGTTTTTGCCTGAACGCCTTTTACCACTGGAAATCTATAAACATATTCCATAATAACCTCGCACAAAAAGGATATACTTGAGTATCTACTTAAGTATATCCTTTGAGTATGATTCTGTCAATTTGTATCAAATAAATCGAATTCAGTTTTTAAAATTAATAGCAAACTTATCTTCCAGTTTTTCTTTACGAATCCATTCAATTATTTCTATGTTCAAATCTGTAACTTTTGCTCGTCCTTTGGTAACTTGCTCAAGAAATTTTCGAACATCATCACTTAAATCCAAACTTGCTTCAATCTGGTCAACAGCCTCGATTGCATTCTTCAATTGATCTAAAACTCCATTATCTTTAAGAAGTAATCCACTCCATTCTTCAGCAGCATCTATTTGTTTTTTTATCTCTATCACTTTGTTCCTATCAGAAATCAAGCTATTAACTGACGAAAGCTTTGCTCGAGTTTTAGATACCTTGGATTGATAGAATTTTTTCCACTCATCCTTAGATTTAGGCAATAATTTTCTACGTATTTGTTGCTGCGCTGAGTTAAGTTCAACTTCGTCAACTACGTCAGCATCAATTACCTTTTCAAGCATAGAAATAGATTCTTCTACAATCTGAATGGTATCTTCTGAAGGCTTAAATCCTAACTTTGATGAAGCCTCTGACATTTTTTCTACTGCATTAGATAGGTCACTTACAATTGCAAAATAATCCTGATCATTTCTTGCTTTCTTTTGTGCATCTTGAGCGGAAGCTTCCTGGACGTCTAATTTTATTAATTGTTTTAGTGTATTACCAATTTCATCCATTAGAAACATAGATCTTCACCTCCTCAATTTTCTCTTTACATGAATTCAACGTGCCTCTCTCTGTCTTATAATTTTCTACCGTGTCTATGGTTGCATCTGAGGAATGAGCCTGCATTCTGTTTTGTATCTCAGTTTTAGCTTTTTGAACATCGCTATCTGCCTGTCTAATAAGCCTTACAAAAGGTTCCAATGTAGCTAAGGGATCTTTGCTAAGTCTAACTAATGACTCTACATCATCCTCAATCTGCATTATTTCCTGTGCGAGTTTTATTGAACTCCATATAGAATTTGCATTTTTCGCACATGAGCTAATTAACGCATTATCTACATGTACAGCTGCACTTATATGACTATCCTGAGCTCTTCCATAAAAGTTTTTCACTGACTTTACAACATCTTTGATGACATCTTCATCGATATCATCCATATCAATCAACTTTTCAATAAATTCCATATTCTGAGTAAGCTGTTTCTTTTCATCTTCAACAACAATACTTACTCTATCAAGAATTTTTTTAAGATATTCACTTGTCAGCCTACGTTTGCGAACTGGATCATCAAGCTGTAGTTCATTTTCTTCATATCGTAAACCAGTTCCAATGACCTTCCTTACGGTTTTATTGAACATTACATAATCAATTTCGTAATGCTTTGAATTGATTGCTTTTCCCTGTTGTAAATTGAAGTATTGAAGCACAGTATTTCTATTATCAATACCATCTGCTCCACTTGTCATCTTCTGCAACTTATTCCAACTGTCTGAATGGCCATTATCGCCATCCACAGAAGGGTTCTTCTGCAGCAGCAAAGAGACTGCAAAATTTTCTGGTTTTTGATATACCTTACAATATCCGTTCAGAATCAATCGATAGAATTCCGCTGCTGTAGCATAAGAAAAATAGCTGATATCCTTATTATTATATGTCATTATCGCTTTGACAATTATCGGTTTAATCTTGTCCACCCAACGTTGTACTCGATATAAATAGTCTGTAGATCCTGGGAAGTCCCATGACTTATTTCCAACTTCACCATATCTCAAAAAAGACTCGATGATTTTTCTGGATTCAATTGTAGCTGCCAAAGTAATAACCGCATCACTTTTCATTGTCTGTCTTTCAAATGCAACAAGGAACTTATTCTGCGTATCTCTTATCTTTACCATTGCATCAATTGGAACACCTTCGGAAATCCAATCAATGACACCAAATAAATAATCATTAATATTTTTACGAACATCATTTAAGGCTCTTACATTTTTTGTTGTTGCACCAATACTTAAACGATATTCTTTATTTTCAATCCAACGATCCACTTCTTTTAGTGCAATCGAAACTTGTGGATTTTCCGATATTGTTTGTTCACCCAAATCTGGTTGTTTAACTACATCGACAAGTTTTTGAGGTTTAATTTCCTCTTTGGGCTTATCAACTACTTTTCCATCTAGAAGAGGCAGGCCTAATTCCACAAAAATACTTTCTGTAATTCCAGAAATATAGCGGATATTCTTATCTACATATACATCTGCTGTTCCATTGCCCCAAATTTGAATAAATCTTGATAATCTATATGCGGTTGCAGTATCGTAATTCTTGTTAACAATTCCCGGTAACAATGTCGTATTAAGATTATAATCTTTAGGGAAATCTTCTAGGCCATCAATGGCTTCCTTAACAAGAGGTTCGATAATGTTTCTCATTATAGCTCTCGGATTTCTTTGAGACATATCCTGCGCTTTATAAAGATTCACTATTGCCCGTTTTGTGAATGGATACAGATTAATATTTCTTTCACCTAACTGAAGTTCATCCCATCCTTCACCAATGGTCGCAATATGAACTGGGTATAAATCAGGATTAGCTTTTTCAGATACCCATTTATCAATGACTTCAACTGAAAGTGAAACGGTATTCAAATACCTTGCAAAAAATTCAATTAATCCATCGGTGTCCCCATTGAACATTTCATCTGGAACATTTATAAATTGTTTAATTCTACCTTTTGTATTTGATCTGAAGTTTTCACGATAATAACCATCTGCAACACCCACAATCGAACGTATTCTACAAAACTTTCTATCTAAATATCCGCTTTTATTTGTAAGTAATGCGTCCAACAAAGAATCATCAACACCCGATGCTGCAGTGATATCCTCTATTAAAATCGTCAAGTTTTGATCTTGGCGATAGAGTTCTTGACGAATTTCCTCAATTACGTTTCTTAAATCACCTGGTTCGAGTCCTGTACATCTCTGTACTACCTTTTCGATAAACTTGTTCATGTAAAATACAATTTTCCCAACGAACTCATCATTTCCAAGTAGCTTGTCGGCTATTTTTCTGGCCTTATCATCAGCACCTTTATTAATTAAATCAGATCTGAACTCGGCATCAATTTCAAAATCCAACGCTTCAAATTGAGCAGCTTGATTATTAATTTCGAATGTCTTGTTTTCTGCGACTTTTATATATATACGATCAATTGGACCAGAAACATCCATTAATCTATCCTTAAAGAGAGAGTTTTGAAGTAATGCAACTAAATGTTTTCGATCAACATTACTAATTATTCTTTCTTCATTTTCCCCACCTTTACCATCATCACTTTCTATCAGATTAACAAAAGCATAATAAATCGTGTTCTTCAACTCGATTTCTGGAATAGTTGTTGAGGCGGATGCCAGTTTTTTATACAACTCCTTATTTGGCAAATTTTGTACTTCTGGAAGACTGATCAACTGACGTATAGTTCCTTTTAATGTATTATCAGCCCTTCGAATATATAGAACTATTTCATTGTCTGGTTTACTGACTTCCAACATCGTTTCAAACCAACGAATCAAGTGTGATTTCCCAGCACCGCTTGCACCCTTAACAAGAATAAACTGATCCTCTGTTTGAGATTCAGCAAAAATCTGCTCAAACAGTTCACTCTCCGTTTGTCTGTTTTTTTTATCTGTTTCGGTCAAATCTGCATGATCTGTAAAGAATAAAGCTTTCATTGGTACATGCTTTGCCAAAAAATCGCCTTGGGAATTATCAATTACATCTGGGAGAAATACATCTTTATATCTTTGCCTAGCTATTTCAAGATTCATTATTTCACCCCCTTAAAACGAATAGATGCTACTTGCTCATTAAAAAGCTCAGACGATGGGTATAAAAACCATCTAGTCATAGCATCACTGTGATAAATCAATTCAATTTCATTGTTATCATGCAATTCTCTGAACGCACTTGACAATGCAATATTCATATTTCTATTTGGCTCTAAATTTCCAGATAAGATTCTCCCATATCGGTCAAATAATGCCATAAAATCCTCGATAGGATACTCTTTGTTTTTTTCTAAATTCAATAATTTTAAAACATCTTTTACAAACACGTATGCATTAGGTAAAAATGCCATATCATTAACTTGCCCAAAGCCAAGAAACTGAGCCCAAAATCTCCATCCTCTTACCATCGGTGCTGTAATCTGTTCACCCATACGTTCAGACATAAATGAAAGCATCTGCGAATCAGAAATAGAGGAATGTTTATATATTCTTTCATTCATATTTACCACCACATTTGTATATCTATAGAACTGACTATCAGAAAAAGATTCGAGTTTAGATATCGCGTACAATCTCATATCTTCAATCGATTTCATTTGATCTTTTGCGACTAATGGAACAATGATATTGTCCTGAACTTCGACTAGTTTCAATTCTGTTCCTGCTTTTAAAATGACAGAGAAATAGGATGAACCCTCGTATATCTCTGGTGGCTCCATTAATTCCTGTAGTTCTGATCTTGTAATATCTTTTTTGCTATTTGCTATTTTATATAGTGAATATACTCTGGCAGGAATAGCTTCCGTCACCATATTTCCTGTAAACATTTAGCTCCTCCTATTCTTTGATAACTGCTCCAGTAATAAAATCGGAAATACACTTTCCACTTGCTAATGACACAATGAAATCAGACTGTGAAATATGTAGTACATATCTGTCATTCTCCAAATATCGGTAAATACTTTGAAAGTTTTTCCTGTTTCTTCCGTCCGAATTTGAATAAATAATCATTATCAACCCTGTAGTATAAAACCCATTATCTCTTGATTGAAGTTCTCGATACTCAGTAAAATTCATATAATTAATTCCAGGGACAATTAAGGAATCTTCCGTTGAAAGTTCTGAACAAATGACAACATCAGGTTTATACTTTGTAACAAGACTGCTACTATTACTTTCCGTAATAATCAAAGCACTTCTAGTCTCCCCAAAAAACTCCTTCATATCATCTGAAATTGTTTTTTTAGGAGCATTAATTGGAGTTAACAATGGGAAACGATTCACCTCATCAAATACAATCTCCTCATGGCAATTACATCCCGCACAGTATTCTGAAACCAAAGGATAAGTTTCTGCAAACATTTCTGACCAACACAACGTATCTCTTTTTTTTATTGCTGTTTTAAGTAATCCAAAAGCACCTTGAGCCCTCTCAGTTTCCTTATTTCTGATAGTTTCAAATAACTGTTTTGCTTCGTCGCATTCATGAAGGATCAGATCATTTATTACTTTAACTGTAAAGATATATCTGTTCTTATCATCAAGATCTAAACCTGTAATTTGAATCTGTTGATATCTGCTTAATAGCAATAGAACATTTATGTTCCATTTCTCATCGGTATCATTTCCCTCTTCAAAAAAATCTATCTTGTTATAATTTGGTTTAGTGGAAGCCAAAATTGCTATAGAGCCACTCTGCCAAATATTTTGTGGATTTGAATACATACTCCACCAACGCCCCCAAAAAGTATCTTTAGTAAGGACCTTAGTTACATGTTTGGATCCATCTTTAATATCCTCATTATCAAGACACATAACACTCAGACATGGCAGTCCGTCTCTTCCCCCTCTTCCCAGTTCTTGGTAATAAGTATCTGGATTTTCTGGAGCATACAGATGAATGACACTTCTAACATCCGGTTTATCGACGCCTACTCCAAAAGCAGATGTAGCGATCATTAAATCAAAGTCATTTTCAGCCCATTTATCAATTAAAGTCTTTCTTTCATCTGATTTTGTTTCTCCGGTAAACATATGAAGCTTACTATATCCGCAGTGTTCTATGATGTCCATCCATTTTTTTGCCTCATATGGTGAATTGACATATACAATCATAGGACGTGGTAATTTATTAATCAGACTTAATACTTTATTTTTTTTATCTATGAAATTATTAGCTTCCACATAGACATATCTTGGTTCTTTTCTTAAAGAATCACAACGAACTTCAATCCAATTACTTCCTTCTGAGAATAATCTCTTAAGAATATCTACCGTTTCATCGCTGAATGTAGCAGACAAGAGAAACGTACGGATTTGAGGATTGCTGCGTAAAAGTTCTTTTCTCCATGGTCCTAAACATTGATAATCTACTCTAAAGAAATCCCCCCATGAAACCACCATATGAGCTTCATCAATGATGATATTTTTCAAATATCTACTCTTGTTCGCTTCAGAAATTAGCTCCTTAAACTTTTCATTCTTAATCAATGCCTCAGGTGAAATAAACAATAATTTCGCTGTTTGTTTGCGTATAGCTTCAATAATATCCGAGAAATTTTTGACGCCACTGTAATAGCAAAAAATTTCTCTGTCTGAAGCACATCGTATGTTCTTTTTTGCGATCCTTTCTTGATCAATTGCCAACGATACTATAGGAACAATCACGATAGATAAACCTTTACTCTCGTAACTCAAAGCTTGTGTTACAAGGCTTTTGCCACCACCCGTAGGCATAGAAACAAGCGTAGTAAATCCAGGTTTCGTATTTAATGCACCGTACACACACAGTTTTTGCTCAATTGACTTAAAGTAGTTAAATCCGGTTATTTTTTTAATATATCCATTTGTATCAAGCATATACTTTGAAGATATATTCGGTTCCTGCGTACTCTCATTAATAAATGAATCTTTTACTAATGAATCATACTTAATATAGTCTGGGATATCATATGCAGTATAATATTTTTCTGAGTATTCATCCCTATATATACCAAACTTGTTGGGCATAGGGATTTCAATTGTATCTATACGCAGCTGGCATTGAAAAACCAGCATAAAGTTACGAAGGTCTGATAAAATATCCGAGATTCCACTCTCACCAGCTATATAACTCTGATAACTATTTACTAACCGAATGGTTGTTTTGCGCATAAACGCCTCCACCTTACCTTCTTGATCCATCTCAGATTCAATATTAACCGTCGCTATTTCTGCATTTATTAATTGTTCAATTTTGTTTATCAACTGTTCTTTTTTCATTTCTTTACCAACCACATAAAGCATGCAGATTCCAGCCGTACAATAGGCTTCTCCAAACTCTCATATACAACTTCAAGTTCTCTCTTAAGCGCGTCGACATCCACATTATCAGATATTTCAAAGTATTTATTTCTGGACTCATATGATGATAAGATCTGGTCAATCATTTCCTTAGCATTTTTCAGATCTGACTCTTTTGCAAATTTAGTTCTGACCCTTTTCCTAGCGATTTTTGAACTTTGGTCAACCAATTTCTCCCAATGCTCATCTTGATACTGGCCTTTAAACCAATCTGCATTACTACAACTGTATTTATTGGAAATACCAAGCAATCCCCTTGATAATCCCCTTCGTCCCAAATGATCGATGCTTTCTGTCGCATTGAAATATCCCAACTGTGTTAAACGTTTATGTTCTGATAACACCTGTCTTTCTGATATATCGCTATAGTTTGAAAATGCTACTGGAACAATTTGAATCGATGTTGCAAGATACTGTCTAAACAAGCCAAGTGCATACAATGAAATACCCTGATCCAATAACAATCTCACGTTCGGTTCAATAGAGTATGTATAAATGAATCCTTTCCATTCGATTCTAGATTCTGCCGCAAAAGCGGTACACATTCCTTTGTATGAGTGCATTGCATTATCAATAATACAGTCAAATATTTCATCCCCCGGCGCATAAAAATGAATATAATCGTTCTTTATACCGGTATCCCTGTCAAATGTACCTTTAATCATTCGATTGTCTTTATATCCTTTACCATTTTCTTCGTCTTCCATTCCTCTCTGAACTCTTATAAGTATCTCATTTTGTTTCTTTGCAAAATAAGAATCCCAATTAGGAGGAATAAGAAACGAATTTTGAGCAGATCTTACCGAAAAGTTATGCTCATTAAAAGAAACCATATTCCTATCGCAACCATGTATTAATGCGCCGAATCCAGCTAATGAAGCCCAACTCATCATTGTTTCTGCAAACAACTTATTCTCATTAAATTGATAATTAGCAAGCAATTTTTCCAGCTGAATATAAAGAGGTCGATACATTAACGCAGCGGTATCAAAAACTTGTTCTCGTCTGACTGTTTCACGCATATTCGAAGCTTCTTTAATCAAATCTGGAATGAGTCGATATAGCCCATACTCAAAATCTGTACGAATAGAATCTACTATCTTTTGATTAATATCATTCATAATAATTTCTAATCCGCTCAGAGATTGGTTAAACACATTTAATCCTTCGTTCCAAAACTTAAACAATTGTTCTTCATAGCTGTTTTTCGAATGAATTACAACTGAGATCACTGGTTTTTCAACATCTCGTCCCATTCGATCCAAACGGCCTATTCTTTGCTCGATATTATTAATATTCCACGGCAAATCGATATGAATAACGTAATCTGCTATTTGTAGATTTCTACCTTCTCCTCCTGATTGGTCGCAGACTAATATTTTGCAACTCGGATCTGACTGAAATTTATAAATATTAACTTCTGCTTCTTCTTGAGAAATTGATCTTCCAAATCCAGTAACTTCGTCTCCAAACGCATCTTTGAACACACGATAATATGCTTGAAAAGTTTCAATATGATCCGTAAAAAGAACAACCTTCTTGCCAAAAAGATTCTCATCAATGTAGTTCAACAGAAGAAGCAATCTCGAAGGATGTTGGTCTACATCATCAAGTAAATCAGCAATGTTTTCAACAGCATCATTCTCATCCTGAAGCCAACGTTCCGCGTTTTTTATCACTTCTTCTGAGTCATCAAGAACTGTATTTTTTAGCGCATTCACGTATGCCCATGGCGAGCTGAAAAAAGATTCAACAATCGGTTGAATTGTTTCAACAATCATTTCGATAGTCATTGTCTCCTGATGATTTAACACCCATTGTGTAAGAGTTCTATATGCCTCATTTTCGTAATAACTTTTTTCTTCATCTATCGAATAAACTATTTCTTCTAATTTTCTTTCAGCAAACTCGCCATCACTGTCCTTTGGATACACGCCTAATATTGCACGTCGTCCTCGAATGATATTCCTTTCAATCTGATAGTTATCACATATGTAAGAGATAACTACCTGTATCGAATAAATACCAAAGTCGTCAGAATCATAATCTATTCTCTCTATTAATTCATTTAATGTAGGATCATGAATTGTATTTGATAATTCATCAAGGTTTTCTTCAATTTCCTCTAATTCATCTTGAATATCTTCATCATCTCGAGGGTTCCCTTTTACTTCAGGAAGCAATTCATTCTTAAAAGAATCCAATTCATCTAAAAGTGAATGTGTTAGTCTCGATATTCTGTTCTGCTTCTCAACAAGTACCGCAAATTCTTCAGGAATAATTTTGTCATATCGCGAAGGTAAGATTAGCCTTAGTAATCTTAAATATTCTTCTTCTCTCTGCTGAATTGGTGTAGCACTCAATAAGATAATATTCTTCGACTTTGTACTTAGTTCATGGATTTTATTATATAAATCATTTTTCTTTAAATAATTATGAACCTCATCTACAATTACGAAATCCCAGTTTTTGTTGCACTGAGTAACCATGAGTGTTTCCATGTCGCTCAAAACAACTTGATTTGAATTATTATCGAATCCCTGTATTATTCCGAATTTAAACAATAGTTCTGTTCTCCACTGTGCAACCAATGCATTTGGTACAGCAATCAGAACTCTCTGATTGGACTTATTACTTAAATAAATTTTCAAAATAGAACAAGCTTCAATGGTTTTACCTAATCCCACCTCGTCTGCCAACATATATCTGCAAGTATCACTTTGAAGACATTGCATTATAGTATTTAGCTGAAAAGCTTTCAAATATATTTTGCATCCTGCCAATTCCTTAAACCCAAAAATCGAATTATCTAAAACATTCATTGTCTCCTTTACCACTTGTCTTCCCAAATACCAACAAGGGTTCTGAAATTCATAATGTTTTAATTGATTAGCCGGATTAGGGCTGCCAGAAAAGAACGATGCATGTATTTCAGACTCATTTACACGGCTATATTTTTTTGTACAATCATCCTGAATGTAATATTCAAACGTTTCATCTTCATTCTTTCTGTATTCGACAATTTTCCCTGTATTGAGACCAACCTTTATTATTGAATCCTTAAAAAGATGACAATGTTCCAATGCTTCAACAGGAATTTCCGACACTTCATCCAGAATATAATCAAAATACTTCCGATAGCCAAACGGATCTTCGAATTTAACCTTCGCCGTTTCATTAAATTTATCTATGCTGATTACTTTCCCCGTTGCGAACATCCTTGGATTTTTAGGATATTCTCTGTCGATCGGGCATCGAACGAACATTCCTTCTTGAATCATTGACTGCCTCCTTAATGTTTCTTCGATCTAAAAATTTCTAAACAGATATCTTTATTTGTACATTTTTCGCACAAAATATTTCTGTTTTTTACATATTTTTCTGTTTTTAAAGATTCAGCATTCAATACCGAATCCACTTCCTGCTGTGTTGAATTTTTAAAGATATCTCTAAAATCTGCCTCCGATCCTTTTCCGGTAGGAACACTCAAAAAATTTTCTCGTTTGTACATATAATCATTTTCTCTGTGTCTCAAAGTGGTGAAGCTGCCTCTACTAATTGCCTGTTTTTCAATATATACCATTGCAGCATTAACTATATCCGTAGAGTCTAAGCTATTTATAAAAGGAAAATCAGATTCCAGTTCATCCATCGTGTCTACTAAATATGAATAAACTATATTTTTCACATATTTTTTCCCAGAAAAGTGTTTTCTGGCTCTATGCTCAAGGATTACCAATAAATACTGTCTAAGTAAAAATTCATCTTTATAAACTGTCTTTTCTTCGATGATCGATTCCAACAGAAAACGATATTTGCATAATCTATACTTCATCAAATCATATCCTGTAAATTGATTAATCGCAGTATTTTGTAAATCAATAAACTTACTGCTTCGTCTTATATTGTCGGCTTTATCCAATTCATGAAGGGCTGTTTTTGCATTAAGTATTTTTAATAAATAATATAAGTCCTTTTCTTCACCATTCTCATTTTTGATGTAACTTAACTTTATATCACACTTACTAAATGCTAACCCATATACTAAAGCGTAACGTCTGAAATTTTTGTACTCTAATCTTGAAGTAACATATACTTGATATTTCCAATCTACCGGAGCCTGAGCAATCTCAAAAAACTGAATATTTAACGGCCAAGGAAACTCATCTCGATGAGAAATACTCATATCTTGATCTGATAGACACGCAAAATGATATATCTTTTTATGATCAGGGCTATTTTTTCTAAGTACATCTCCATCAATCTGCTCAAAATTCCGAACAATCCAATGGGCGCCTTTACCAGCTTTAGGAATCTGTTGAAGATATAATTGCATGGTTTCGCGTAAGCAATCAAAAGATGCACTTGCCTCAACTTCTTTTATCTCATTCAATCTGGATAATACCCTTTCAACAATATCCTTAAATTCTGTATCTAAATCTTCTTTATTAAGTACTTGCTTAATTAATACATCCGAGATTTTCTTGTAGAATCTCTTAAAATCATTTTCCTGATTATTGAAATCTTCAAAAAAAGTTTGAACAATAGAATTCAAGCTGACCAAAGCATTTGAAAGTATTTGAATTTCATCCGGTAATAAATCATAATATTCCAGTCTTCCTAACTCCGTTGCTTCTTCTATATCCTCATCAAAATCATCTAACCTACGGCATAATTTTTTCAGCTTTTTAACAATACCCTTAATTGTTATCTCATCGCCAAAATACAAAACGCATTTATCAAAAATAGACACTAACTCTCCAGGAGATTTTTCAGCAATAATTCCACATGAAAGACATTCTCGAACGTCATTCAATTCTCGAATTTGCATTTCCTGTGTATCAGGATTCCACATATTTGTGATTGCAATGAAGAAATTGCCAATTGGATAATCAAGAAAATTCCTTTCTCCAAACTGTTCTGGAAAATATATTTTCAAAATATCATTAACCGAACTATTCGCAGAATATAATTGTTCCTCCATATAATAGAGAGCAGAATGTGCATAGTTATCTTCTGCTCGATCTGTTTCTGCACTTGCAAACTTCGTGGCAATATATCCTGCGAATTCTGTCTGATTATCAAACTCTATCACTTCAATCTTTTGATTGAAGTCAATTGTTGCTGTATTTCCAGCGATCATTGCTGCCATATTATCAGCAATTCTTCCACCTTGAAAATTCTGACTTTCATTGTGGAAATTCTGCTCGGATACATTGATTTTAGATTCAAACCACGAATAAACATTCAACCATGTCTGATATACATTTCTATAATCAGGTTGATAATTAAAAAGGACAATGACATTTTTGTATTTACTCAGTACTTCTATAGTCCGGAGCATTATAGGTGAATACTGATGAATGCCATGCACAACAACGATATCTTTATTAATGTTATCGAACTCCCCTATCCTTGAATTATCCCCAAGTGCATTTTGCATGGTATTATTAATAGCCACATCAATTTCATTCTCTGAAAAATCAGTTTTCAACATGAAGCAAGGATTTTTTGTTCGTATTAACTCTTCATATATCGCAACCACACACTTTTGCTCATATGTAAGCATATCTTTTCTAATATTCAGTGGGTTCATACAAAGTTCAAACATGATACGAACGCTCTCCAGAACATAGCTTCTATTTCGTTTTAATGAATTCATAACATCTTCAATATCAACATCATCAACGATCTCACTAAAATCAACGTAGCTGATAACATTATCTATCGCTGCTCTTTGTCGAATAGCCATAGAATCGCTTTCCCATTCCTCAAACAGATTATTAATAAACCGGGTAATTGTGGTAAGTTTTCCTTTAAAAAGATCGTTCTTATATTGATCACATAATCCAGAAACCAATGTTTGAGAGACACAGATTTGAAAACTATTTTTCACCATGGCCCAGTATGGCTCTCGGTTAATTTTATATGGATTACTGTATGTGTATATTACAATTGCCATTACTCACCAACCTCCATATAATTTCCCCATGACTCATCCTTATATGTGTCCAAATCTTTAAACCATACAAGATTTCTAATTGCTCTAGTTAGGGCAACATAAAGAACTCTTGATTCTTCCCTAATTTTTTCTTTCATTTCAGTTTCTTTATCAAAGTCACTACTATAATCGATTCCATTGTCTTTTGTCGAAAGGCTATACGAAACCTTACCTTCTACTACATTAACATTTAATCTGCCAACACTTATATCAGAAACATCCTCAGATGTGAATGGCAGTATAACAGTTCCGTACTCCAATCCTTTTGATTTATGAATAGTAGAACAAATCACCTGAATTGATGATGCTTCATCATTTTTCTTCCTTGAAGCCTCTTCCTGATAGGTCGTAATTCCTATTTTTAGAAACTCCTTAACCATATTGATTGTTAAATATTCTTTTGAATATCTACGCGTAATTTTCTCAATTAAGCAATCGTAGTTTTCCCTATATGACTGCTGTTTTTCCTTATCATATAATGAAATCCATGGCTTTGTGGCATCATAAAGTTCTCTCAACACAACCAACACAGGTCTTGTTTCAAAATCCATTACAACCTGATTCCATGTTTTCCCCACATGTAGCATAAAAAACTCATTTAACAAATCAACTAATGCCTCTAATTTTTCGTTTTTTGAAAGTCCAGAAATATTAGCCATATTGACTTTTAGAGATACATAATTAGATTCAATCAAATTAGTTAAATAAACACTGTTTTTAGGGTGTGTTACAGCAAGTACCAAACGATACAAGTCCCATGTTGATGGCAATTTGTACAAATCACCACCCTCGGTAACTTTGATTACAAAATCTACGTTTAGATTCTCTTTCACGGCTTTTAATAAGTTAGTAATCTGATAGTTATAACGAACAAGAATCGCAATAGTCTTTTCTTCGGATAATAACTTGTTTGATTGTTCCGCTTGCTCAACCAAGGTGATTTGATGCTTTATTTCTTCGAACAACTGCTTGTAAAAAAGTTCCGAATCTTTGCTATGAATTTCAATTTTTTTTAATAGTTCATCCTCATTGACCCCTTTTTCAACTCTACTGCAAAGCTGATCAATATACGCATTGTACGGAAGCTTTTCTTTATTTCCCATTTCCAAAAAAACTGAGTGAAATCTATCTAATAGTCTTCGATCTGTTCTATAATTTCGATTCAAAGAAAAAAATTGCCATTGATCTCTTCCCACTAATTCAATCACATTATCAAATGCGCTCAGAGAAGCACCTCTAAATCTATAAATACTCTGTTTCAAATCTCCAACTAAAAATAGTTTACTATCTACTCCAAACAGCTTTTGCAGTTCAACAATTGTTTCTATCTGAGTATCGTCTGTATCCTGGAATTCATCGACAAAGACGTACTTAAAATCGTATCCCTGCTTCATTAATTTATGTTCAGAGACCAATTCATGGATTTGAATCATACACTCATGCAACCCAATTAAATTTTTCTCCTTTAATGATTTCGAATACTCTTGTTCCGCTTTAATAACAACCTCAGCAATTAATTCATTAAAAAACGGTATACTATCAATTGGTGATCCAAAATCTTTCGCAGAAAACCTTTTGATATCAATACTTCTATCAAATAATTTATCGCTAAAACTAAGTAGTATTTCCTCTATTTTATATGTCGGCATTGATAACTGCCGTTTAAAATCTTCGTCATCTTCCGCCTTTGTTTTAAGGAATTCATTTAAATAAGCATGATACAGTTTCCTTCTGTCATATGTTTCACTCGAAATCTGAGCATCGTAACCAACCCCAAGTCTCATACAATTTTTCTGTAACATCGAAATGGCAAACTTATGGATAGTTGAAATCTGAATCTGACTCAAATCCTCAATTAGATGCATGTACTTTTCATTAGATGTGAGCACAAAATAATTCATGAAGATCATCTTAACTCGGCGTTTCATGTTCTCTGCTGCATCATTAGTAAATGTAATCATCGCTATTTCATTGGCAATATCCACAACCGCATCAGCTGTCTTATTACACAAAAAAGCGATTCTTGAAACCATTGAATAAGTCTTTCCTGTACCAGCGCCTGCTCTTACAAGAATATGCTTTTTTGTAGAAGCATGCTCGATTTCATATTGCTGAAAATTGAATGCTGTCTTCTCTGCAAGTTCCTTTAATAGCTCTCCCTCCCCCGCAGTAAAACAACCTTCTTCTATCAATAGCACTGGATAATTCTTCAGATTGTCAACAATCTCAATTTCAAAATTAAAAATTGAAAAAGAAGATTCCGTACCAGCTAATTGGATGTTATTTTGACCAATAGAAAGATTATTCCTATCTGGAAAAATATTCCTAACCTTAAAATAATTGTCCAAACAATTCACAATACGTCGAAGATCATCATACGACGAAACGAACACGATCTGCTTAATCCCCTTGAAGTACTCTTCCATAATCTCATTGATTTCTGTATCTGTAATTTCACTTGGGAATGTTCTCAAACGAGAGTATCCAGGATTAAGATTTTCAACAACTTGTTTCAAATCATAATTTGGTTCAAAATAATGCCTAATCAATGCAAATTTTCTTTCATCAAGTTGATCATGCTTTGTACCTTTATCGACATTATATCTTTCCTTAAATTTTGAAAAAAGCTTCGCAGGATCCACAAGATCCTCTGCAAATAAGGTTTCATTTTCCTCTGATACAATATTTAATCCCAAAGAAACATATTCTTCTTTTGAAATAAGAGGATAACAAACAAAGCTCATTACAAGCGGATTCATACCAAGTTCTCTCTGAATTTTATTCAGTAGATCAAATCTATATCCCCTTGCCTGTCCTCTCGGACTCCCTTCAGATTTCTCATGATTTGCCAAAAAAATAGTATTCTTATCAACAACAGTAAGAACTGAGAAAGGAGTCCACCCTTTTACCTCAACGATGAACATTCCAATCTCTGGTGCCATTACACAGAAATCATACTCACGTCCATTTATACTTCTATTATTGTAAATCACCCAATTTTGTGGAAGGAGTTTATTGAATGAGTTCCATACCTTTTTTTCTCCTTCGAAAATCGGCTCCTTATCAATCAACTGCGCCACTTTTCTTCCTCCTCGTTTGGCGTGATCTCAACAATATCATCAATTGAGCATTCCAAGGCATTACATATTTTCGCCATTACATCCATTGTGACATTTTCATTATTCGCCAACTTCGTCATAGTATTATTTCCGATTGAAGCCATTTCTCTCAGGTCTTTTTTCTTTAAATCACAGTCAATCATTAGCTTGAATAATTTTTTATACAAGACTCCCATAATTTCTCCTCAAACATTGCAAAAATAGAAATCTAAACCTACGGATTAATAATAAATTTAGTATATCACACTTCCACTAAATTAGGACGTTTTTATTGCGAATCGGGATGTTTCATTGTTACTATTCACCGAGGAGCTAGGAAAAAGAAAACCGGATCAGCTTAAAACTGCCGGTTGATTCTGAGGCCATCCT
>ERZ1108168.138-NODE-138-length-71699-cov-12.026031_pt1 | contig 71699 bp, 65 predicted proteins | sample MGYA00403704_ERZ1108168 | MGnify/ENA primary metagenome ERZ1108168 (study PRJEB35170, sample SAMEA104062421) | human gut metagenome | biome: human gut; feature: human-associated habitat; material: faeces | place: Denmark | collected 2012-06-12 ...
ATAACCTCCTGTGCGTCCATGTATGTGTCATTTACACTTAAAATTATGCACTCCAGCGGGCAGAACCATACTCGATCCCGTGGCGATACTTCTTAGCGTTCTTGCCTTTCAGGTAGACCGCCATGCGAAGGAACACCGCACCGGCTATGCCGATCAGCAGGTCCGTGGGATGGAAACTGAGCCACGGGGAGGAAAGGGCTGCCGCGAAGCCGTCCCCAATGGAGAGCAGCTTGCCGGAAAGGTCAGCACCGGGCACAAGCCGGAAAGCCTGTGCCAGCTTATCGAAGGAATACACGAACAGAAGATACGGAAGGTTCAGCAAAAACAGTTTTTTCATGTTCATCTCTGCACGCTCCGATCTTTGACCTTTACTTTCTCCCGGTCAATGGTGCGGTGTTCCGCTTTCTCCGCCGTCTGATCCTTCGCCTGGGTCAGCCGTTCCCGGATGGAGGGCTTTTCCTCACGGCTTATTTTCCGGCTGGCAAACTCCTGAAATGCCGCTGTGATGGCATCCGCATCCCGGCTTTTGAAAAAGACCAGATAACGGGGCTGCTCTGCGGCGGTGTCTTTCTTCAAGGCAAAATCCACATGATATTTCTTCGCTACACGGGAGAAAGCCTTGATATTCTTGTCACTGATCTCGATATTGGCAAGACCGGCGTTCTGGCTGGCAAGCTGTTTAAGGCTCTGCCTGCCGCGGTAGATTTTGGGCTTCTGGCTTTTCTGGATTTCCTCCAGGAACTTTTTGACGGTCTTTTCAAAGACCTGCTCGCTTAGCTTGGCTCCGTCAACAATGAGCGTCACGGCACCTCGCGTTACTTCCTCCTGCATTTAGCCTCGCCCCCTTTGCCCGTCCCCGTACATATCGTGCTGCACCAGGGAAGAATAGTAGCTGTTGATGGTGGTCGGGGCGTTATACAGCGCCGCCAGCAGATATTTCTTGATGTTGCGGACATAGGAGGTATTGTCCTTCATGCAGTCCATGACATACTGCACATGGGAACTGTCCAGCTTCATAAACCGGGACTTTACCACCTCCGCCGGATAATCGTCTCCGGCAATGCGGATGACTTTGCGTGCAGAACATACGGTATCCACGATCAGGTCAACGATTTCGTCAAGCTGCTCACGGTCGATATGGCTGTCCTGCACCAGATAGCTGTACTCGATGTTATCCAAAATCACTTCACGATAACATTCTCTGGCTCCCATCCGATCCGTTCCCATCCTTGCCCCTGCGGGGGTAGGGGGATTTGATTGGATAGGATTTGATAGTTCTGTACTTGATAAATCAGTCTTTGATGTTTCTTTACTTGATTTCTTAGTATTTAATTGTGCGGGGTTTTCCGTACACGGTTCCGCCGTATCCGGGATACCCATATCCGGGTTTTCCGTATATGGCTTTGCCGTACCCGGTAAAGGCGTATCTGGGCTTGACGGCGGCTCGCACTGAGGCATTTCGTAAATGACATACTCGGTATCCGTGATCTTGCCTTTTTCATCCCGAAGCTGGGTGCGCCGGATATACCCGTGGGTTTCCAGCTCCTTCAATGCCGCACCGATGCTGTCCACACCTTCCCGGCAGATCGCCGCAAGACCTCTGGTGGTGTAATTCCACTCGTCAGGGAGCGACAACATCATGGACAGCAGCCCTTTGGATTTCAGAGTCAGCGTTCGATCTTTCAAGTGATGGTTTGACATGACCGTATAATCACGGGTCTTTTCAATACGAAAAACAGCCATCTTCGCACCTCCTTCCTGTGAAAATAAAAAGTGTTGATTTTGAGCGGTTTATCTGTCTGTACGCCTTCATAGCCTCCCGCATGGGAAAACATCCACGCCCTGTTCAGAACGCAAGCCACGGAGGAAGAAACAGAAGATTTTCCGCTGATTTTGATACATTTTGGGGGCGGCTACCTCTCGCGGTCTTTATGGTCATAGTGGAGGTCTCCGGAAAGCACCTTCGCATGGTTACGGATTTTGATATGCCCGTTTTCCTGATTCTCCAAAGCCTTGCTGTATCCAGCGTCGGTCAGGAACAGGCGCATTTTCTCACCCTTCCAGCCAACAGGCGAGTCATGGGTAAGAACATCAAAGACAATCATGTGTCTGGTTGCCGGGTCGAAACGCTCCAAAGCCATAATGTCATGGCCGGATAACTTCTGCGCCCCGGATTGCTGTCTGGCTTCTGCCAGCATTTCCCCGATGGTGCGGGCTTTCTCCGGCAGACGGTATTCGGCCTGCACCTTGCGGATTATATCCATGCACTCCTGATCCGACAGTGGGCGGAGCTTGTCCAGAAGGCCTTCCGCCGTTTCTTTCGTTGCCGGGTTCGGCGCATAGCGCCATGTCATGTAAATCTCATTCAGGGCAGCGTTCTGATTGGTACTTTCAATCTGAAACACCATCCTCATTTCTGCTTCTGTCAGTTTCATTGCCAGCCTCCTTCAAAAATGGGTATAAAAAACGCCATAGGTTTTTTGAGCCTACGGCGTTTCTTGCAATATTCACAATTCCAAACTTTCCAGCCACTCGTCAAAAGATTTCTTGGAAACGCGGATCGCATTTCCTATGCGGACGATCCTGAACTCCTCCTGCTTGACGAGCTGATATGCGGTCGTGCGGCCGATATTGAGCATGGCCGCAATCTGTTCCACGGTGTATGTGCGCGGTTCCGGCAGTGACTTTTTCTCTTTCTTGTTCATAGTAACCTCCATGTATTTGCCTTGTCATTTTAACTAAGGGAATGAAGAATGGCAGTAGCAATCAACTTTGGCGGGATGGCCTCTTGCTAAGAATTTGCTAATAGGACCACCCAACGGACGCATAAAACTGCGTCAGAATAGGTGTTTTGCACCATAAAGTTCGTTTACTACAAGTCATTCTGTGTAAGGGATGATATTGGAAGTTACATCCGAACCGTGTATCACATGGTAAGCCATACTCCTAAGGCGGGTGTCGGGCGTTCGAATCGCCTCGGGAACACCATATTTAAAGCAGACCGGAAGTCTTTATAACAAAGTTTTCGGTTTTTTTTACTCAATAGGAAAGTTCTATTGAACAAGATGATAATAAAAGAAAACTGCAGAAAATCATAGCGGATACGTTTTACAGGTTTAAATGAACCGTATTTGTAAACAAGGGAAAAGAAATCTGAATTCAATAAAACTGTTCGATAATTTCTTCTTCCATTAGCCTGGCGCAGAGAAAGTTTGAAGAGCATATTCGCAATGGTAATAATAAACCTTCAAAAATGTGTCCTTGTACTACAATGCATAATCTAAATTCCGAGATAACTAAGAAAATAGAGAAAAAGGAAATCTGAATCTAATACCGAAAAAGTATAATTCAAAAGGTTGTTTTCGGTCATAACATAAAAATAATAAATATGTATATTTAAAAGAATAAATCATAGAACGTTAGAAACGAACCCATCAATTAATTCAAGGATTAAAAAAATTCTGCTAGACTATGAAGAAAGTTCAGAGAGTCCGATATTGATGGTCAATTCGATCATTGTTATAATGATTCAAAGGAGCAACTTATGGCAGCAGATAGACTTGATTTGGTTCATTCATTGTTTTCTATTTTAAATGACAGTAAGAGGGACCATCCGGATTTTATTTTAGCAAGATACTTTCTTGAGAACTATTCAAAGCTTGGTGAATTAAACATTTATGACGTTGCTGACCGATGCTTTGTTTCAAGAAGCAGCGTCAGACGATTCTGTCAAAGATTAGGCTATGATAATTTTAAAGATCTAAAGGAAGAATTCAAGCGTTTTAATTATCAATATCATTATTTTCTTCAGTTTGCAATGAAACCGGATTTTGAATCCTGGATGCAGAATGAGCTGGAAGCAATGGTTCGGGAATTCGAGTGTTTATCCGTGAAGGAAAACATTGCGCGGATTGCGGATAAAATATATGAAAGCTCAAAAATCATTTTTCTTTCTTCGTATTCGACGCTGATGGAGGTGACCGAGTTTCAGCGTCCCATGGTTCTCAGCGGAAAGCTGATTAGAATTTTATCGGAACGGAAAGTTCATGACGAGTTCATCACCGATATGCAACAAAATGATCTTCTGGTTACGGTATCAGCTTCCGGTAATTTTGCGGCTTCTGTTCATGAAATAATAAAAACCACCAAGGCGAATAAATTATTGATCACAACTTCCCGTTCCCCGGAAATAATGGAAAACTATGATGAAGTATTTTATCTGGGCAGTAAGGATTATACCCATGTAAAAAGTGTTTGCGGCAAATATGGATTAATGTATTTCTTTGATTTGCTTTATAGTACCTACATTCAAAAATATGGAATCAAAGTTTAGGGAGCAAATTCTGCCCCCCCTGGGTCATCGTGGTTTTGTTATAGTGAATCCAACCATAAGGAGGACGGATTATGAACTATCAAGAAAAACCAAGGTTTCCAAAGAATTTTATGTGGGGCGCAAGCTCAGCAGCCTGGCAAGTCGAAGGAGCGGTCAATGAAGACGGCAGAACTCCAGCCATCATCGACTTGAACAGTCAAACGAAAAAGCCTTATGCAGATAATTCCGTAGCCGCGGATCATTATCATCACTATCTGGAAGATGTCAGCTTGATGGCTGAGTGCGGCTTGTCAAGTTATCGATTTTCGATTGCCTGGTCAAGAATTATTCCGGATGAAAGCCGCAGAGTGAATCCCAAAGGAATCGAATTCTATAATCATTTAATCAATGCCTTAATCGCCAATCACATTACGCCCATCGTAACGCTTTATCATTATGATATGCCCTGCTGGGTCGATGAAAAAAAAGGCGGATGGTCAGACCGGCGGGTGATTGATGAGTTTGAATACTACTGTCAGGTTTGTTTTGAGAATTTTGGGGATCGGGTTAAATATTGGCTCACCCTGAACGAACAGAATATGCAGATTGTTTACGGAGATTGGCTGGGTGTATCAAAAGGCTGTTCGGATTGGTTCAAAGAAAAATGGAAAATCAATCATATTATGAATCTTTGCCATGCAAAAGCAGTCATTGCCTGTCATCGCATGGTGCCCGGCGGCAAAATCGGACCTGTCCCCGGCTATGTTCCGATTTATCCGGAAACTTGTAATCCGGCAGATCAGATTGCCGCGATGAACGCTGAAGAATTGACGCAAAAAGTATGGAACGATTTTTATGTTTTTCGGGAATACAACGGATTTATTCGACGTTATTGGAAAGAATACGGCATTGATCCCGATATCAGACCCCAAGATATGGAATTGATTCAGCAGGCTGAGATTGATTTTATCGCGCTGAACTGCTATCGCAGCAACGTAGCAAAGGCAGCAGACAAGGATTCAGAAATAAAAGAGCTGCAGCTGAACAAAAGCGGGAAAAAAGGTGAATTCGTTTATCCTGTCTATCCTGGGATTTATGCGCTTGCGCCTAACCCCTATGTCCAAACGAATGATTGGGATTGGGAGATTGATCCAGTGGCGATGCGGTATATGTTGAGATATATCAACGATCATTATCATTTGCCGATGATGATCACCGAGAATGGCTACGGCGCCCATGAAGAGATTGCGGAAGATGGCGGCGTTCATGATCAGCAGCGCATTCACTTTCTTAGGGATCAGATTTTTCAGGTGGGGCTGGCAATTGAAGACGGCTGTGAAGTCATCGCCTATAATCCTTGGAGCTTTACCGATTTATTAAGTACAGGCAATGGGATGGCCAAGCGTTACGGACTGGTCTTTGTGAATACCACGGATGCGGAAGTCCGCGATTTAAAACGAATTAAAAAAGACAGCTTCGACTGGTATTCCAAATTCATAAAATCAAATGGGAAAGCGTGGTGAAAAGAAGATGAGAATTTGTCATACGCGGGATATCATCACTCCCTTTTTTCCAACATGGATGGAGGGGTATAGTGAAGACCGATTCATGATCAATCAAACAGAAGCTCAGAAACAACAGGCTGGAAAAGGAACCCGCATCGCTCAGGGAGCGCGCGATGATTTATTGTTGGAAACGCTGGTCATCGAATCGGGACAGATTGTCGTGTTCTTTACTTTAGATATGATTATTGCCGAGAAAGAATTTTGTGATTACTGTAAAAGTAAAATCACGAAGGCGACCGGCTTAGAAGCCAAGCAAATCTGTATAAGCTGCATCCATACGCATAACAGTCCGCTCACCTCTCACGGAATGAATCATCATCAAAAGCCTGACAAAGAATATTGGAATCGGCTTGCTGATCAAATGATCTGTGCTTTTCAATTGGCAAGAAATCATTTACAGCCGGCCCGCGTCTTTCTGGATGAGTATAAAATAAGAGGTTATTATAACAATCGAAATCGTCCGGGAGAAGAATATTTTGATCAGTGTCTTGATTTGACCTTCAAAACAGAATCAGGAATTCCCCTTGTTCGTTTATTAAATCTGGCTTGTCATCCGTCTTTGATCGGCGTCCAGAACCGATATTTCACGAGTGATTTCTTTGGGGTAATGCGCCGCTACATTCAAGGAATCAATGGAACTCCGGTTATGATTATGAATGGGGAAGCCGGCGATGTCAGTCCCCGGCTCTTAAAAAAAGGGGTAGACTGGAATGAATGCGTAAGATATGGGGAAGGGATTGGCGCCCAGCTGATTTATCCCAATCATCCGATTGAATTAAAAACAGAAGAAGTGAAAATCAAGAAAATAACGCATTCCATTCATTATCATCCTCAGGAAAGCGATTATCTCTGGGATAAAAAGAAAGAACTGACAGAAAAACTAAAAGGTACAGATCAGCAGACCAAGGAATATGAACTGATTTCCGGTTGTTTTCTGTATGATATCGAAGAGAAATTATCGCATGATGAGCTTCGCTATGAAGGGGACTGCTTCATTTATGAATTTGGCGGATTTCGCATGGTCACCGTGCCTTGTGAGATAGACAGTGTATTGGGAAAGAAATTACGGAATCACGATTCAACGCCCACGATTTTACAGGCTTATTCCAATGGATTTTTATATTATGCCGTCAATCAGGAAGAATACGGTAAAGTTTTTGAATCCTATGTGACTTATTTTCCAAGGGGAAGTGCTGATTCCATGGTGGAAAAGATGATTTCTCGTTATGAATGAACCGAAAGTAGCTTCGGGCTTGACTGAACTGAAGCAGGAATAACAATCCTGCAACGATAATCACCGATCAACTCTCTGCAGGGCATCCGCAGCACGTTAAGCTGCGGATGTTTTATGTTGGAGGTTGCAGAATAGGGTACCCATTCAGTTATAAGCGGATGGTAAGATAAAGGAAATAAAGGAGGCTGAAAGAATGAGTCATGAATTTCCAAAAGGTTTTCTGTGGGGCGGGGCGACATCCGCGGCACAAGTAGAAGGGGGGTTTGCGGAAGGTGGGCGCGGGCCTTCCCATTTGGACTATCTGCAGTACAGGGCCCCATCTCAGCGGCAGGGACGCAGTCTGATGCAGATCACAGAGGAAGAATATTGGGACAACAAGAAGCATGCGGATCAAAGGAATCTGGCATTCCGCCGAGGCAGCGATTTTGTCCATCATGTGGAAGAAGATATCCGGTATTTCGGTGAAATGGGATTCAAGACCTACCGCATGTCGATTTCCTGGTCGCGCTTGTTTCCGACGGGGACCGAAAGTGAACCGCTGGCAGAGGGCGTCGCTTTCTATCATCAGGTCTTCCAAACCTGTCATCGTTACGGCATCGAACCGTTGGTGACAATGATCCATTACGATATTCCGGCCTATCTCACGGAAACGCTCAACGGCTGGGAAAATCCCAAGGTGATTGATTACTTTCTGCGGTATGCACGCTTTCTGATTGATGAATACAAACAGGAGGTCAAATATTGGCTGACGTTCAACGAGATCAATATGATCTGCTGGAGTCCGTATTTAGGCGGCGGGATGTTTGTGGAAAAGAGCCGGCGGAATCGTTTGTCCTGCATCCACCAGGCGCTGCATCATCAATTCATCGCCAGCGCGCTGACGGTCAGTTATGCTCATGAAACTGCGCCGGGACTGATGATGGGAAATATGACGCAGCGGTCTCAGTTTTATCCGCTTACCTGCAAGCCGGACGATGTTTTGCTGACGTTAAAGAGCGATCAGTTTAATCTGTTTTTTAACGATGTGATGGTGTTTGGCGAATATCCGTATTTCATCAAAAAATACTATGCCGACCACGACATTCACATCAATCCCGTTGAAAACTTTGAAGCCATTCTAAAAGCGGGGACGGTCGATTTCATCTCCTTCAGCTATTACTTCACCAGTGTGGTCAACAGCGAGCTGCAGGAACCGGTGGAGAATTTTGTGAAGCAGCAGAAAAATCCTTATTTAAAAGATTCGGAGTGGGGGTGGACGATTGATCCGACCGGTCTGCGGATCGCCTTGAACCAGTTGTATGACCGCTATCACAAGCCTTGTTTTGTCACGGAAAACGGCTTGGGCGCCCGGGATGAAATCAGTCCTGACGGCAAGATCCATGATGCTTACCGAATTGCCTATCTCAGAGATCATATCCGCGCGATGCAGGAAGCGATTGAGGATGGCGTTGAACTGCTGGGCTATACGATTTGGGGCTGTCTTGATCTTGTCAGTATGAGCGATATTCAGATGAGCAAGCGCTACGGGATGATCTATGTCGATGCCGATGATGAAGGCAACGGAACATACCGGCGGCGGAAGAAAGATTCCTTTGACTGGTATAAAAAAGTGATCGCCTCCAATGGAAGCGATCTGGATTAAAGCACAGAAAGTTTTGATTCAGGCAATCAGCCGTCCGTTCTGCGGGCGGCTTTCGTTAGTTTTCAGGATGACCGTAGCGGCGGGAATACAGGCTGTAAAGATTATCGAAAAAATAACTGACGCCGTATTTGGCGTAGGCGGTTTTGACAAGGTGACAGTCTTGGGAGCTGATCGTGATCACCTGATCGTAAGGCGTTCGGATTTCACGCTGATGTGAAGCGGTGATGAGAATTTTTTCACCCGGAAGTCCGGCAATCAGCGTCTGATATGCCTGTGCGAAACGTCCCATCGCGGAAACGACGAGAATCAGGTCTTCATCCTTCAAGAGCTTCAGCCGTTCATTTTCCAAAGGCGAAGCGATCACATGAAGCCGTTTGCGGCACAGGATCATCGGTCTTTGGAAATCCTGCAGCGCCGATAGCGAAGAATAAGAAGAAAGCAGGCAGACAGTCGGAGCTTGGTGAATTTTACCGGCCAGCTGAAGCAAAAGCGCATCGGGGACGATCGTGTTCATATCGGCGATCATGTCCACGATCTGCCGGCTTAAAATCTCACGGAAATCCGGTTTTTGCGAAAGCGATGTGAAATAGGTATAGCAGTCTGTTTCATGATGAGAAGAACGCTTCAAATCACGGAAGTTGGCATACCCCAGCTTGATGCAGAAGCGGTGAATGCTGCTGCGGGGAACCTGGCAGGCTTCGGCAAACGCATAGATGTTCAGCGCATCCAGCTCATGATAATGATCCAAAAGATAGTCTGCGAGCACTGTATCGACGCTGGAAAGCGCATGATCGTTGACGATGGAACATAGCCGGCTGGCTAAACTCAGCCCATACAGATCGGGATTTTTCATCGCGGGGAATTCGATTCCTTGTTTTCCTCAATTAAAATCTGCTCGCTGATATAGGAAACCAGGATTTCAATGAAAATGTGGAAGACTGCCTGTTCATCCAAAAAGACACCTTTGACCTTGACGTTGGGCAGCAGGATGAAATGGGATGCGTATTTTTTATATTGTGTGTTCGGATTCATCGTCAACACAACAACGGTCTTCTTGGTATCATGACAAGTTTTGATATAGGCGTTGAGCGGTGTCGATTGATTGCCGCGGACCGTGAAGAAAAAGAAAATTTCATTATCAGCGGAAGAAGAAGCGAGGACATTCATCATCAGGGTGTCCGTGACCGCTTCCGATTCAATGTCGATGTTAATCAGCCGATATTTGAACTGCATCGCTGTAAATCCAGAACGATTATATCCGCACAAGCGGATTTTTTTAGCTTCAATCACTTTTTTTGCCAACAGGATAAAATCACTTTCGTTCAGATATTGACGGATATTGCCGATGGCCAGCGTATAGGCGTCAAGAATATAGTCAAATTTGCTTTCATGCACTTCTTCTGGCACGCTGCTGTGGCCGACAATGGAGAAATCATATTTGAATTCGGAATAACCCGAGTAGCCCAGTTTTTTCGCAAAGCGTAAAATCGCCGATTTGGAAACATGGCATTTCTCAGCCAAATCGACGATCGTCGAGGCGTCGCGGATGATGACCCAATAATCATCCTTGATGCAATTGTAAATCAGTTCGTCACTTTTTGTGAAAGTCGGCTTGGCCGCATTAATTCGTTCGATAATATTCATGGCCTTATTATAGCACAAAGAAACAGGAAGACATTGGAAAATCGAGAAATTAAGAATTTTTTCAATTTTATGTTGATAAATTTCTCAAAGTGTGTGAGAATGAGTTTGTGGAAATATTTGCAAATAGAACACGTCCATTTTTAGACCCGTTATGAAAGGAGGATGTAGATTTTCGATCTACAAAATGAGGTATGCAGAAAATAATGGGGTTCTTGGAAAAGCCGTTGGGAAAGTTCTCTGCTTTTATTCAAAACAATAATTACACATCAGCGATTGTCAGGGGGATCACGATTTCGATTCCGGTGACGATCGTCGGAGGCTTGGCAACGTTAATCACCGCAGCCCCGGATCCGGCAATTCTTGGTGAAGGGAATTTCTTCTATGGTGTGCTTGTGCTGTGGCAAAGCTTAGCGCAGGGCAGTTTGGGTACTTTTGCGGCGCTGGTCAACAACGTGACGATGAATATGCTTTCCGTCTACTGTCTGTTGGCGATCACGTACAATCTGGCGGAGTCCTATAAGCTGGATAAGATGACCTCGTGCATGACGTCAGCCGTCTTGTTCTTCATGATCGGCTGCAGCTTTGAGGGTGGAATTTCGATGGGCTTTTTAGGCGGACGCGGCTTATTTTTCGCGATGTTCGTAGCGTGCTTATCGGTGTTCATCACGCAGTTCTTGTTTAAGAAAAATATCAAGATCACACTGCCGGATTCTGTTCCGCCGAACGTTTCCGCTCCGTTTGAACAGCTGATTCCGTTGGTCATCAACGTGATTGTCTTCTATCTGCTCAACGTTCTGTGCCTGAAAGCGACCGGTGTCATCATTCCTGACTTCATCCTGAACGTCTTCAAGCCGTTATTGAGCGCTTCCGATACATTACCGGCGATGTTGATCTATGTTTTCCTGCTCAATGCCCTGTGGGTGATCGGCGTCAACGGCGGCAATATCGTCAATTCCGTCATGAGCTCAGTGCTGTTAATGAATCTGGCAGAAAACGCGGCTGCGCATGCGGCGGGGGAGGAAATGGCGCATATCTTCTGTTATTCGCCTAATAATGCAATTATGAATACCGGCGGCAGCGGAGCTGCACTGGCGTTGGTTATTGCTGCGCTGATCGTCGCGAAATCGGATCATTTGAAAGCGATCACGCGATTGGGCGGAGCGGGAACGATCTTCAATATCAGCGAACCGATTGTCTACGGCTATCCGATCGTTCTCAACAGCTATCTGTTCATTCCGTTCATCTTTGTTCCGATGATCAACACGACAATTTTCTACTTCTTAATGAGCACGAACATCATTGGCAAGATGTTCATCAATGTGCCGTGGGTTCTCCCGTCCCCAATCCAGCTGGCATTAGCGACGTTAGACTGGAAGGCGGCGGCGGTCTGGATCTTATTGATCGCATTGGATGTAATTTTGTATCTGCCATTTGTTAAAATGTACGACAAACAGCTGTTGAAGGAACAAGGGCAGCTGGAAGCGAAGAATTAAATGATTGGCAGGGATGCCTGGAAATGGGAGGTATATTGATGAAACATATATTATTGGTCTGCGCCAGCGGAATGTCGACAAGCTTGATGGTCAAACGTATGCAGGCGGCCGCTGAGGAACAAGGCTTTGAATGCACGATTGAAGCGGTGGGCAACGCTTATGTAAGAGAAAAACGGGGAACAATTGATCTTCTGATGGTTGGTCCGCAGCTGCGGTTCAGCTACGACGCTTTGGTAAAGGATTTCCCAGAGATTTCGGTTGTTCTGATTGATATGCTCGCTTATGGCAAAATCGACGGCAAAAAAGTGCTGGAAGAGGCGAAGAAAGCGATGGGCGTACAATGACGGCAGAACAATTGGAAGAGATCTGTTTTCAGATCATTACCTATGCCGGAGAAGCCCGTTCCTGTTTCATTGAAGCGCTAAGACATGCGAAGGATGCGGATAAGACGAAGGCTAGGGCGTTGTTGGCGGAAGGGAATCAGCATCTGATTGAGGCGGAGAAAGTCCATATGCAGCTGATCCAGCGGGAAGCCAATGATGAACCGGTCGAAATCAAAATGATCTTGATGCATGCGGAAGATCTCATGATGTCGGCGGACACCATTCATATCTTGATTGAAGAACTGATCCCTTTGCTTTGAGAGAAGGAGGCTGAATGATGATTGAGAAAAAGTTTGGCGAACACTTTCAATGGGGCGGCGGTTTTGCGGCCAATCAGATGGAAGGCGCTTATCTTGAAGGCGGAAAAGGTCTATGTCTTGCGGATATCAATGAATTTCTGAGCGATGTAGCAATAGATAAGAAAAATAATGAAGAAATAACGACGGCGTATATTGCAAACGCAGTCAAAGAGAATTCCAGGAATTTTCCCAAACGCCGGGGAATTGACTTTTATCACCGCTATGCTGAAGATCTGAAACTTCTGGGAAAAGACGGATTAGGATTGAACGCTTACCGGACTTCGATCAACTGGGCGCGGATTTTTCCCAACGGAGATGATGAAAAGCCGAATGAAGAAGGCTTAAGGTTCTATGACCGATTAATTGATGAGATTCTGGCCAACGGGATGGAACCGATGATCACGATGTCGCACTATGAGATGCCGCTGAACCTGCCGCTGAAATACACGGGCTGGTATTCCAAGGAAACGATTGGGTTTTTTGAGAAATACGGAAAAGTATTATTGGATCGTTATCATGATAAGGTTAAAAAATGGATCCTAGTTAATCAAATCAATCTGATCACGCATGAATCGTTTAATCATCTCGGCATTGCCGAAGATAAGGTGGAAAATCTGGCGGAAGCTAAATATCAGGGGGTCATAAATGAAATGATCGCCTGCGCGGGGATTACAGAGTATTCGCATAACCACTATCCGGATGTTGAAATCGGAATGATGCTTTGCGGAGGCCCGGCCTATCCGGCGACCTGCAAGCCGGAAGATGTGCTTGCAGCTGTGAAGCATAATCAGATGGAATATTTCTACGGCGATGTTCTGCTGCGCGGGAAAATTCCGGGCTATGCTTATCGTTTTTTTGAGGATCATGGATTCAACATTGAGGTTTCCAAGGAAGAAGCTGAAAAATTGAAGAACCACTGTGACTTTTTCAGTTTTTCGTACTATTATACGCGGTTGTGCGATCAGCAGCATTATGAAAATGGAAACGAGGGTTTTCGGAATCCGGAGCTGCCGGCAAATCCCTGGGGCTGGTCGATCGATCCCCTGGGGCTGCGGACATTTCTGAATCTGTTTTATGACCGCTATCAATGTCCGATTTATATCACTGAAAATGGCATTGGGTATGCGGACGAGCTGACGGAAGATGGTCAGATTCATGACCCTTACCGCCCTCAATTTTATCGCCAGCATATTTTACAGATGAAGGAAGCCCTTGCGGATGGTGTGGATCTGCGGGGATATTATTTCTGGGCGCCGTTGGATATCGTCAGCTGCTCCTCCAGTGAAATGAGCAAGCGGTATGGTTTTATTTATACTGACATCGACGATGAAGGAAACGGAAGCGGAAAACGGATTCTGAAGGACTCCTATGCCTGGGCTAAAAAAGTCATCGCTTCTCAAGGCGAAGATTTAGAATAATTCTTATGATCTTGAATGGGAAAGGAATTTATGGAAAAACGGAAAAATATATTGTTTTTTATTGCGGATCAACTGCGGGCGGACAGCTTGGGATGCATGGGAAATACCGAAGCGGCGACGCCGAATTATGACGCCTTGTCGGAAGAAGGAATTCTGTTTGAGAATGCATTCTGTCAGTCGCCGATCTGCGTTCCAAGCCGATGCAGCTTCAATACCGGCTGGTATCCGCATACAAACGGACATCGGACGATTCATTATTTCTTGGAAAAAGAAGATCCGAGTATGATGAAGTCGTTAAAAAAGAATGGATATCATGTTTATTTAATGGGAAAGTCGCATTATTTTGATCGCCAGGATGAGGCGGAAATGGCGGCAACCTGTGATCTGGAATACATTGGCTGTGAGATGAGCACGAATGCGATCCATCGAATCGGGCAGTCGGTATCGAAAGAAGAAATTTCAGCTAATCCGTATTACTATTCTTTCTATTTTGGAGAAATGTCAAAGGAAGCGGCAGCCAAAACTCAGGATGATCTGGTCATCGAGCGAACTTTGGCGATGATTCAAAATCACGAATTAAAAGAACCGTTCTGCCTTTATGTTTCATTGAACCTTCCGCATCCGCCTTATGAAGTGGAAGAACCCTGGTTTTCGATGTTTGACCGGACGCAAATTAAGGTTCAGACAAAGCCGATTGAACAACTGAAGGATAAGCCGAGCATTCTTTATCGGATTCGTGAAAATCAGAATCTAACAAAGTTAACGGAGAAAGATTTTCAGGAGATCAAGGCGACGTATTATGGGATGATTGCGAAATTGGATAATCAGCTTGGCCGTGTTCTCAGGGCTTTGAAAGAACAGGGCTACTATGAGGATACGCACATTCTTGCCTTTGCAGATCATGGTGATTTTACCGGCGATTATGGCTTGGTGGAAAAAACACAAAATACGTTTGAAGATTGTCTTGTTCATATTCCATGCATTATTCGTCCTGCTCAGGGCACACCGTTTCAGCCGCGAACGAGTTCATCGCTGGTCGAACTGAACGATTTGCCGCAGACCGTCGCAGAACTGCTTCACTATGAATTGGATTACACTCAGTTTGGAAAGTCGTTAACCGCTTTGTTTGAAAATGAGATGGAACTGCACGAGTATGTTTTGAGTGAAGGCGGCCGCATTCTGGGTGAGAAACAAGCGATGGAAGGCTATACTGGGCCGGAATCGATCTATTGGCCGCGTCTGGAAGCTCAGACACGGATGCCGGAGCATTCTAAGGCGTTTATGGTTCGCTCTGATCAGTATAAGTATGTTTACCGTTTGTTTGAAAAGGATGAATTTTACGATCTGACAGCGGATCCTTGGGAAGAAAAGAATGTCGTTGATGATCAGCGATATCGCTTGGAAATTGCGAAGATGAAAGACTGGCTGCTGAAAAAATTAATCGAAACCACGGATAACGTGCCGATGAAAACCATGCTTCCAGGAAGAACCTATGGAGAGGAATAGAGGCTAAACCTCGGATGATTTGATCTTTTCCCTGTGAACAGTGAAGATATCAGAACAGAATGGTTTTTATTATCCCGCAGGGTATTTGATAAGCAGGCAAAATAAGATGGCTTATTGATGAATAGGTCATCTTTTATTTCTGATCATCGTTTTGATTGATTATGCAGCCCTGTTTTTTTCAAGCCGCCCGCTGTCCAACCTTTTCAAATTACTCAAAGTTGGGGTTCACTGTCAAAAAGAGTGTGCTATAATCTAAATCAAAATGGTAGGGGGAGATAGATGTGGAACGATCGACACGATTGGTGATTTGTGATGTAGACGGGACTTTAGTCGGCAACAATCGAATGCTGAGCCCAGCCGCGCGGCAGGTAATTGACCAGCTTCGCCAACAAGGCATATATTTTGGAATAGCTTCAGGCCGGCCGGTCAGCGAAGTTGAAACGCTCTTGGAACGATGGCAGATTCAGGAGCCTTTCGACGTCGTTATCGGGATGAATGGCGCGGAGTTATGGGACGGTATTCATGGGGATTTTTCCGATTACTTTAAATTGAAACCGGAGTGGATCAAAGAAATTATGGAACTGATGGCACCCTTTGATCTGAATGCCTGTATTTACAAGGATGAGGGAATGCTTTGTCAAAGAGAAGATGAGATGACGCTTCAGTCCGTTCGGCGCAGCAGGAAGAAAATCCAGATAGCGCAGAGCAATGAAGAATTTTATGCGCAGGCTAATGCTAAAATCATGTTCAGAACGACACCGGATCGGCTGGACGCGGCTGAAAAATATGCCAAAGAACATCCTTCATCTTTTTATAAAGCTTTCCGAACCGGACCGTTTATTCTTGAGTTTGCCGATCGGCGGATCTCAAAAGCCTACGCGCTGAAGAAATTTTGTGAAAAGCATCATTTTCAGATGGAGGAAGTATTGGCTTTTGGTGATACTTCCAACGACAATGAAATGCTCAAGGCCAGCGGATGGGGTGTCTGCTTATGCAACGGCAGTGAAGATACCAAAGCCGCAGCCAATGCCATTACGGAGAAAAGCAACAATGAAGATGGTTTTGCTTGGTACATGAAGCAGCACTTTTTTAACAGCAGGACTGAGGAAAGTCCGTTAAAATATGATCTTCATTGCTGAGTCATCGGGCGGAATTTCCTGATTCTGAGAAAATAAAACTTCGATCAATAGCGGTAAAAATGATTACATTCACTTGAATAAAAGGAAGAAAGTGGAATTCAACAAAATTTGTGTTCTGTGTTGACAACGCTTACATCCTCTGCTAGAATGAAATCAACAAGTAAATATTGGGACTGTCACTCTTTCGAGGCATAACCTAAATAAGCGATTATTTTGTGTGTGCCGAGGAAGAGTTTTTTTGTTTGTTGTGCCGGAAAATTTTAAGTTCAGAAGTGAGTAAAAAATCTGAAACAGAAAGCGAAAACAACAGTAAGGGAATAACAAAGTACGATTATTTCAGAAAAGGGTAAATGATGATGAAAATTATTAGAAAAATCAATAACAATTACGCTTTAGCACGAAAACGCGACGGTGAAGTGGTTGTCGTAGCTGGCCGCGGAATCGGCTTCGGAACCATTCCTCGCTATGTGACCGATGAATCGCAGATTGAAAAAATATACAGCGGTGTAGACCGAAACTATATCGAACAAATGGGAGAAATGCCGGAGAATATTCTTAAACTCTCAGAAAAAATCGTAGCCTATGCGAAGAAAAATCTGACGAAAAAGTTTTCTAAAAACTTTGTATTTACACTGGCAGATCACATTGAATTTACGATTGAACGCATTGCACAGAACATGATCTTTGATTTCAAAGGTTATTATGACTTTAAATACTTATATCCGCGGGAAGTCGAAATTTCCAAATACGCGATGAAAATGATTGAAGAAGAATTAAAAATCAAGCTTCCTGAATCAGAATTGGGCGGCTTTGTTATGAATATTGTCAATTCTGAACTGAAGCCATCAGGCAACGATGAAGATGTTAACTTCTCACCGCTGATCAGTCAGATTACAGTCATTATTGAAAAATATTTCAACCTTGAAATCAACCGTGATTCGTTTAATTATTCCCGGTTTGCAACACACATGATCTATTTGCTGAGACGTTTGAAGGATGGCAAAAAGACCTCGGATGACAACCGCCGGATTTATGAAAAACTGTTGGAAGAATATCCCGACACCTATCGTTGTGTCGATGAAATCGCCCGTTTCCTTGAACAGAACATCCAGTCCAAACTCGATGAAAATGAAATGCTGTACCTGATCCTGCACGTCAACCGCCTTTGTTCTTAGCCATGGATCCCAGGTCATCAACAGAGTAAGAGCGCGCCTTATTCCTGTTATGAAATATTGCTAAAGGAGGATTTTGAGATGGGAAAATATGCTGAATTTTCTCAAAAAGTTTTAGAAAACGTCGGGGGATTGGACAATATTACCTTTGTTGCCCATTGTGCCACAAGACTACGGATTAGCTATGCCGACGGCAGTAAAATCAACGAAGCAGCGATTAAGGCGCTCCCGGAATGTGCGGGAATTGTAAAAAAAGCCAATCAGCTTCAGATTATTATTGGTCCGCAGGTACCGGATGCTTACTACGATTTTCTGGAAGTTTCCGGTTGGAAAGAAGGCATGAATGAAAATGCCGTCAATGTTCCAAAAGAGAAAAAGTCAATTCTGGATTTGATTGCCGATTTCTTCCCGCCAATCTTCATGCCGATTATGCCGGCACTGGTCGTTGGCGGTATGGTTTTAGCCATTCGTACATTATGCGTCAACTATTTCGGTCTGGATGTTTCCAGCGGAACAGCCCAATTGTTAACCTGTTTCTTCAATGCCGGATTTGAATTCCTGCCGATCTACATTGGTTACTCGTATGCGCAGAAACTGAAGCTGCAGCCAATTCTCGGCATGTTCTTGGGCGGGGTTCTGGTCTGCTCACGTTATCAAAGCGGAGTGGTTACTGATTTTTTAGGACTGCCGATTGAACAGGTCAGCTATTCCTCAACGATTATTCCGGTCATCTTAGGTACGACATTGATTTACTTCCTGGATAAATACCTGAAGAAAATCATTCCCAACGCCGTTATTTACTTCGTAAAACCAGTAGTAACGATGCTGATTGTTGTCCCGGTTACATTCTTATGGCTTGGCCCGTTAGGCACATGGCTGAGTACTTACATCGGTTATTTTGTCACCTTCTTAATGGACACGCTGGGTGTCTTTGCCCTGCCGATCCTGTGTGCACTGTGTCCATACTTCGTCATGTTTGGTGTGGATAAAGCACTTTCCCCACTGGGAATTGAACTGCTTGCTACTTTGGGTTACAACAACATCACAGCTCCGCAGAACTTCATTTCCAACATTGGCGTCGGTGCGGTAGCTTTGGCCATCGCCTATTCCGCCGTTGTCCGCAAAGACAAAGTTAAGCGCGGCATGATCGTGTCCACAGCCATCACAGCGCTGTGCGGCGTTACTGAACCTGCATTCTACGGGTCACTGATCTCACTGAAAGAAGCTTTAATCGGACATGCGATCGGGACGGTGATCGGCGGCTTTGTCGGTGCCCTGTTTGGCTTAAGAACCTACATTTCCGCTTCCTGCCCAGGCTTCTTAACTTTCCTGTCATTTATCAATCCGGAAACCGGAAGTCTGCAGATGGTCTGGTATGCAGCGATTACGGCAGCGGTTACGGTTGTAGCCTGCTTCATGGCAACTTCGATTTTAATCAAGCGTTCCGAAAGCAAGAAAGCGATTGCCGGATAAACCAGAAAGAAGGAAAACGATGAAAGTATTAGTCGGACTGTTCAACGCGGAATGCAATGCGAATATTCCCCTCACCAGTGATTTAAGTGACTTTGATCTGGCGTTTAAAGATCAGGTCATCGAGAAGATGTATGTCCGCGAGATCTACGATCAGGCTGGGGTGGAGATCATTCCGGCGGTCTATGCCAATGCCGGGGCAACCGGGATTGTGGAAAAATCAGCATTTGAATCAATTGAAAACAGTTTTCTGGCTGTCATTCAAAAACATCTGCATGAATTAGACGGGATTTATCTGCATCTGCATGGCGCCAGCTATGTGGAAGAGATCGGCAGCGGCGATCATCATCTGTTAAGCATGATTCGCCGGCTTGTCGGCCCGTATCTGCCGATTGCGGTTTCTTGTGATCCGCATGGCAATCTGACCCAAGAGTATGCCGAGGCGATTCAGATTCTGCGCAGTTTTCGGGAATCACCGCATACGGACAATGTTGATACTTATCGAAAAGTTTCGCAGATGCTGTGTGATTTTATCCGTCAACGTCAGACGATTCATTCCGTTTACCGCAAACTGCCGTTGATTTTAGGCGGCGAACAGTCGGTATCGGCAGATGAGCCGGTGCGGTCGATCAATCAGTTTATGGATCAGATGGAAGAAGATCCGCGGATTTTGAGTGCTTCCTGGCATGTCGGCTATCTGCGGCATGATTGTCCGGAAGCGGGCTGCGGCATCGTTGTTGTCCCGAAAACTGAGGCGGATCAGGCATATGCGGAAACGAAGGCGGATGAGCTGGCCGATTACGTTTGGCAGCGCCGGCGGGAGTTTCATTATACGGGACTCACGGCTCAGCCAGGGGAAGCGCTGCAGATGGCATTGGATTTCGCAGGCCGTCCGGTGGTTATCACGGACTCCGGAGATAACATGACTTCCGGCGCCGCCGGTTGGAATACCTTTATTTTAAGACAATGCCTGGCAATTCCGAATTTAAAGAAAAGCATTCTGTTTGCACCGATTGTCGATCCGAAGGCTTACGCCCATCTGAAAGATCACAAAGTCGGACAGACCGAAACAATCGATTTGGGAATGCGGCGTGATGAACTGTCTGAAAGCGTCAGCTTGAAAGTCACAATTCGTCAGTTCAGTCAGATCTGTAAGTTTACCAATGGGATTTATGAGCGGGAAATGACTGAATGCGTCCTGGTGCATCTGGAAGGCACAACCATCGATGTGCTGATTGCCAATCTTTCCTACGCCGTTATCAACCGTTACCAGCTGGAATATCTGGGTCTGGATTGGCGTCAATATGACATGACCGTCTTGAAGCAAGGCTATATCTTCCCGGATTTCAAAGCCGACGCGCAGTTCTATGTCATGTCGCTGACCGGCGGGGCAACGCCGCAGGATACAAAGAATATTCCGTTTAAACTGATTCAGCGTCCGATGTATCCGATTGATGAAATTTAACTGAAAGAAAAGGCGGCGGTCCTCCCTTTTCCGCTGCCCTTCCTTTCCATCATTCGGATCCGTCACTGCTTCGGATCTTTAAAAAAGGTTCTGTTGGCTTCCATGCGAACCGATGAGAACCTGTTCACAATTTTGAGCGAATGAAGGAGGGCTTTGTATGAAGATTTTAGTCGGTGAATTTGTTTCTGAAACTAACGAAAATATACCGCAGCGCTGCCGTATCAATAACTATGTGATCGCCTTTGACGATCAGTGCATTCAAAATCTGAACATCAGTGAAGTGTATGAATCAGAAAATGCGGAAATGATTCCGACCATTTATGCCAACGGTGCCAGCGGTGGATTGATTACGCCGGAAACGTTTGCCTATATCGAAACTTCGCTGCTGAATGAAGTGAAAAAACATCTGAATGAAATCGATGGGATCTTCCTGATGCTTCATGGCGCCAGTAAGGTTGAGGGCCTGGGCAGCGGGGACCATCATATTATTCAGGAGGTGCGCAAGCTGGTTGGCCCGTATTTGCCGATTGCTGTCGCCTGTGACCCGCATGGCAATCTGACTCAGGAATATGTTGAGTCACTGCAGATTATCCGCAGTTATCGCCAGTCACCGCATACCGATGCCAATGAAACACTGCGCATCGTTTCAAAAATGTTGATCGATCTGGTCCGCTCACGTCAGAATATACACGCTGTCTACCGCAAGCTGCCATTAATCTTAGGTGGGGAACAATCCGTGTCCACAGATGAACCGGTGCTTTCCATCAATCGATATATGGACGAATTGGAACAGGATCCGCGGATCTTAAGCGCTTCTTGGCATGTTGGTTATCTGCGGCATGATTGTCCGGAAGCCGGATGCGGGATTGTCGTCGTACCGGCTTCTGAAGCGGATCAGGACTATGCAGAAACGATGGCTGATCAGCTGGCAGATTATGTTTGGCAGCGGCGTCATGAGTTCCACTATACAGGCTTGACGGCAGAACCGGAAAAAGCGCTGGAAATGGCGCTGAACTATGACGGCAAACCGGTTGTCATTACGGATTCCGGCGATAATACCACATCGGGGGCTACGGGCTGGAATACGTTTGTGCTGCGTCAGGTACTGGCTGAAAAGAACTTGAAAAAGCAGGTGCTGTTCGCAACAATTTGTGATCCGAAAACATTTAATCAGCTTCAGAAGTTGTCAGTCGGAGATTCTGCCGCAATTCGTTTAGGAATGGATTATGACGAATTATCGAAAGCGGTTGACCTGGAAGTGGTCGTTAAAGCGAAAGGCCCGATCACCGGGTTTATGATGCACAACATTCCGGGAACGGTGTATGGCGAAACGATCAGCGTGACGGTCAAAAACAGCCCGATCACGATCATGATCGCTACGACCAGCTATGCGATCTGTGAAATTCATCAGTTTGCCGATGCCGGTCTGAACTTTGATGATTATGACGTTATCATCGTTAAACAGGGCTATATTTTCCCAGAACTGAAGGCCGCGGCGAAATTTTATGTGATGTCGCTGACCGACGGAGCGACGCTGCAGGATACACGCCGATTGACCTATAAGCAGATCATGCGGCCGATGTATCCGATCGACGAGATCTGACGGTTTTCCACAACTCCCATCATTGAAGCTTATGAAGAAAACAGCCTGGTCTGACGGACATCGTTCATAAGACCCGGCTGTTGTTTTATTCAGATAGAAAGAATAGGTGAGGTGTAGTATGAAAGTCTTGATCGGACATTTTACGACAGAAGCCAATGCTCATATCCCGATGAAAAACAATCTGTCCCATTATGAACTGGCCTTCGGCGAGGAATTGATCGAACGCATGAAGGTACGGGAAGTCTTTGAGCAAGCTGGGATTGAAATCATCCCTTCGATTTATGCCGGCGGCGGACCTTCCGGGGTCATCGAAAAAGAAACTTTTCTGACGATTGAGAATTCGCTGCTTTCAACAATTAAAAAACATAAACACGAAATTGACGGAATTTACTTATGGCTGCATGGTGCGAGCTGGGTGGAGGACATTGGCAGCGGTGATTTTCATATCATTGCGAAAATCCGGGAACTGGTTGGGCCTTATCTGCCAATTGCGGTGTCCTGCGATCCGCATGGAAACCTGACGGAAGACTATGTTCATTCACTGCAGATTCTGCGCAGCTTCCGCCAGTCGCCGCACACTGATATGGTTGAAACATACCGCAAAGTCGCAGCTATGTTATGCAGCCTTCTGAAGAATCGGCAGCACATCCATCCCGCTTATCGCAAACTGCCGTTAATTCTGGGTGGGGAACAGTCGGTCTCGGCGGATGAACCGGTGCGCTCGATCAATGCCTATATGGATCAGCTGGAACAAGATCCGCGCATTCGCAGTGTGTCCTGGCATGTCGGCTATCTGCGCCATGACTGCCCGGAAGCGGGCTGCGGAGTAGTCGTAGTTCCGCAGACTGAGGCCGATCAGGCCTACGCGGAAGCTATTTGTGGTAAACTGGCGGATTACGTCTGGCAGCGCCGTCATGAATTTCATTATACCGGTACGACGGCTGATCCGGAAGCCGCGCTGCAGATAGCACTGAACTTTGAAGGCAAACCATTTGTCTTGACGGATTCCGGTGACAACACCACTTCCGGGGCAACCGGTTGGAATACCTTTGTCCTCAGACAATTTTTAGCTCTCCCAGAATTGAATAAAAGCGTGCTGTTTGCAGGGATCTGTGATCCTAAGACCTGTGCTGAGCTGCGGATGAAACAGATCGGCGACGCGGTTGAGGCGACATTGGGCGTGGGTGAGGATGAGCTGTCCAAACCGGTGAGGCTTGAAGGCGTGATTCAGGCCAAGGGGGATGTGATTCGCATTGCGGCATTGGGACGGGATGAGTATACGGTCATGGGACACTGTGTAAGCCTCACGTTAACCGATAGGCCGATGACGGTGATCATTACTGATCATCGGCAGGCCTATTGTCATACGCTGCAGTTTGAGCATGCTGGAATCACAGACTGGACACAGTTTGCGATTACGGTTGTGAAGCAGGGCTATATTTTTCCGGAACTGAAGGCTGCCGCTCAGGGTTATGTCATGTCGCTGACCGAGGGAGCAACGCCGCAGGATACGAAGAATATTCCATTTAAACAGATCCAGCGTCCGATGTATCCGATTGACGAGATTTAAGGGGGTAGTTATGAAAATATTAATTGGTTTTTTTGCAACAGAAGTCAATGAGCATATTCCCTGCATGACAGACTTGTCAAGTTATGATCTGGTTTTTGGCGAAAGCATTGCCGAACGCATGCAGTTGGGAGACGTTTTAAAACAGGAAGGAGCGGAGATGATCCCTTCGGTCTATGCGAAATCATCGCCCAACGGAATCATTGAAACGGCGGCTTTTGAAACGATTGAAAACAGTCTGTTGAGGGCTGTGCGCAGCCACCGCCATGAGATTGACGGCATCTATCTGCATCTGCATGGCGCCAGTTATGTGGAAGGCATTGGCAGTGGTGATTTCCACATTCTGAAGGAAGTCCGCAAGCTGGTTGGACCCTATCTTCCGATCGCGGTTTCGTGCGATCCGCATGGGAATCTGAACGAGGACTATGTTCGATCGATGCAGATTCTGCGCAGTTATCGTGAATCACCGCATACCGACATGATTGCTACCTGGCAGAAAACACTGCGGATGCTTTGTGAACTGGTGCGTCAGCGGCAAGGAATCCGCCCAGCTTACCGCAAGCTGCCGTTGATTTTAGGCGGTGAACAGTCGGTATCGGCAGATGAACCGGTGCGCTCGATCAATGCTTATATGAATCAGCTGGAACAAGATCCGCGGATCATGAGCGCGTCCTGGCACGTCGGCTATCTGCGCCATGATTGTCCGGAAGCTGGCTGTGGGGTGGTGGTTGTTCCGCAGACCGAAGCGGATCAGGCGTATGCCGATCAGATGTGCGCCCAGCTGGCCGATTTTGTCTGGCAGCGGCGCCGGGAATTTCATTATACCGGCATCACCGCTGAGCCTGAAGCCGCCTTGAAGATGGCACTGGATTTTGCCGGCAAGCCGTTTGTGCTTACGGATTCCGGGGATAACACAACCTCCGGGGCAACCGGCTGGAATACGTTCGTTCTGCGGCAGTTTCTGGCCGTGGACAAGTTAGACAAAAGAGTATTGTTCGCTGCGATTGTGGATCCGGTTTGCGTCCAGTTCCTGCTTCAGCAGAAGCCAGGAGCACAGATTCCAATCCGATTGGGCATGAATGCGGACGCTCTTTCTCAAGCGGTAGAATTAAACGTCGAACTGATCGCGAAAGGGGAAGTGGTACGGACACTGTCCTTTGCCCCGGGGGAGGAGGGTCTGGCTTGCAAAGCCGGCGACTGCGTGCTGGTGCGGCTGACGGAGCATCCGATTGATATCATCATTGCCAATCATAAACTCAGTTATTTTAAAACGGTTCAGTATGAACACGCCGGGGTTGAAGATTGGACACAGTACGATATCGTCGTCGTGAAGCAGGGCTATATTTTCCCAGAACTCAAGGCTGCGGCCCAAGGGTACGTGATGTCGCTGACCGACGGGGCAACGCCGCAGGATACTAAGCACATTCCGTTCAAGTTGGTACGGCGGCCGATGTTTCCGCTCGATGATATGGATTAAAAACCTTTCACTGCCCAAGACTCAAACCCAACAGAGAGAGTACGATGGGGCAGGGTCAGGAAATCAGGGAGGATTATGACAACGATTTTAATCAATACGCAGCTTACCATTGTCACCTATCTGATCGTCGGTTTTTTCTTATCCAAAACCGGTCTGATCGACGGACAGGCACAGCTGTTTATCTCTAATCTGACGATCAACGTCCTGCTTCCCGCCAGTGTTTTTACTTCCTTTCTGACCGGGATGTCGATGGACCTGTTGATTTCGCTGGGAACCATTTTGATCCTGGCGATTCTGCTTGAAGTCTTTTTGAGTCTGGCTAGTAAAATACCCAGCTCGCGTTTTACACCGAGTGAGGCCTGTGTAGCTCATTATGGTTATCTTGTCAGCAACGGCGGCTTAATCGGCACGCCGGTCATTGAATCCCTGTTTGGACCGGTCGGCGTCATGTGCTGCAATGTCTTTATGATTCCGACACGAATTATGGCGTTCAGCGCGGGGGAAAGTATTTTCAATCCTTCGCTGAAGCGAACACCGAAAGCGATTCTGTTTTCCATACTGACCAATAAAATTCTCGTTGTGATGGCGCTGGGGTTAGCGATGATCGGTTTTCATCTGTCGCTGCCCGCTCCGGTTCTGACCGCTTTGCAGAAGATCGGCGGCTGCCTTGCACCGTTTTCACTGATTTTGGTGGGAAGCATGCTGGCGCAGAAAGTGAAGCTGAACGCGGCGATGGTTAAAAATGTCGCCTGGATTACCCTGATACGGTTGCTGGCCATACCGCTGGCGGCCCTGGGCATCTGTCTGCTTTTGCACCTGGATTTTCAGACGACGGCGGTGATCACGCTGCTGATGGGGATGCCAGTCGGCAGTTCCTGTGCCAGCTTCGCAAAGAAATATCGCGGTAATGAAGCCTTCGCGTCAGCGGTTGTACTGATCTCGACGCTGCTTTCTACCATGACCCTAGTTTTATTGATGAAATTGATTGAGCTCGCATTTTGATGGAATGTAAGAATCAAACAAAAGAAAGAAGGAAAGTCCATGATGAAAGTTCTGGTCGGCAGTTTTACCACTGAGTCCAATGCCAAAGCCCCATACAAAACCTTAATTCAAAATTATGATCTGGCAACCGGCGAGGCGCTGATCGATGTGATGGAAATTCGGGAAGCCTTTGCCGGGAAAAAGGTAGAGATTATCCCGGGTGTCTATGCCAATGCCAACGCGGCCAGCGTCGTCGATAAGAAAACGTTTTTGCTGATTGAATCCATGCTTTTAAACAGTGTACGGGAACATCTGCATGAAATCGACGGGATTTATCTACATCTGCATGGCGCCAGCTGGGTTGAGGAAATCGGCAGCGGCGACCATCACATCATTCAGGAAATCCGCCGTTTAGTCGGCCCATATCTGCCAATCGCCGTTTCCTGCGATCCGCATGGAAATCTGACAAAAACATATGTCGAATCCCTGCAGATTCTGCGCAGTTATCGTGAAAGTCCGCATACCGATGCCATGGAAACCCGCCGTCAGGTAGCGGAAATGTTGTGCGATTTGATCCAGCAGCGGCAAACGATTCATGCCGTTTATCGCAAACTGCCGTTAATTCTGGGCGGAGAACAGTCAGTTTCGGCGGATGAACCGGTTCGTTCCATTAACCGTTATATGGATGAGCTGGAACAGGATCCGCGCATCCGCAGCGTATCCTGGCATGTCGGCTATCTGCGTCATGACTGCCCGGAAGCCGGCTGCGGCATCGTAGTCGTACCGCAGAAACAGGAAGATCAGGCCTATGCGGAAACACTGGCTGACCAGCTGGCCGAATATGTTTGGAATAAACGGCATGAGTTTCATTATACCGGCATCACCGCTGAGCCTGAAGCCGCCTTGAAGATGGCACTGGATTTTGCCGGCAAGCCGTTTGTGATCACCGATTCCGGGGATAATACAACCTCCGGTGCTACCGGCTGGAATACCTTTGTCCTCAGGCAGTTCTTAGCTGTCAATGATCTGAAAAAAACGGTCCTGTTTGCTTCTCTCTGTGATCCGCAGGCGTTTAAGCAGCTGGCAGCGGCGGATTTGGAAGAAACGGTGACGCTTGCGTTAGGCACAGGTTATGATGAATTGTCAGCGCCGGTCTCCCTGACATGCAAGCCGCTGGCCCGGGCGCCGATTCCGATTTCGCATGGCGAGGTGACAATCGGAACACGCGGGGAAGGAATCCTGGCGCATGTTGAGAACACCACCCTTGATATTCTTGTCGCTGATCAAACGGCTCGCGTTACCAATGAAAGTCTGTTTGCGGCTTTTGGTATCGATTGGAAAGACTATGATATCACAGTCTTGAAACAAGGCTACATTTTCCCGGATTTTAAACAGGGAGCACAAGGCTATGTGATGTCGCTGACCGACGGAGCGACGCCGCAGGATACCCGGCATATTCCGTTTAAATTAATTCAGCGCCCGATGTATCCGATTGATGAAATATAATTCGGGCCGGACTCAACCCTAGAAGCGAAAGCGAGGAAGAAACCATGACTAAAAGGAAAGCAAAGTTAAAAACTTCAAAGCCGAAAACCAAGACGGCCTATCCGGATATCAACGGAATGTTCATTTATCATGACTCACTGCATCGGATTGTCTATGCGCCGTTATTCTCCAAGCGCGGCTATTTGATTCCCAAAAGTCAGATTGATGAGTTTTACCGCTATACGCAGCGGACGATGATTTCTGTCTTTATTGGACTGGCAGCGACCGTGTTGCTGGGAATGAATGCCTTCGATGGTTTCTTTCTCGGTTTTCTCGTCTACCTCGTCTGGACCGGTTATTTTTCAGTTAAATTTTTAAATCAGCTGGCGACGGTTGAACCTTTTGTCCGTCCGAAAAAAGAAAATTATTTCATTACGCTGTCACGCAAATATTCCGTGCCGACCTTTGTGGGGTTGATTGGACTGAGTCTGGTCTTTATCCTGCTTATCGGCATTTATACCTGGACCAGTTCGCTGAGCAGCACTGAGTTTTATACCAATTTGATTCTGATGGGCGGCGTTGGTCTTTTCGCCGCGGTGCATGGAATCGGTTTGTTTCTGCAGCTGCATGCGGCGCGGGCCTGATGATGGAGATCACATCGGATCGAGTCTGACAAAGCCGTGATGAAAGAAATTAAAACAAGGTCTTTCTGCCGTGCTGAAAGCAGCGGTATTCAGACATTGTGAAGAAATATCAGTAAACTCAAAGAGTTGACTTTCAAGGTGGGATCGCTTACAATGAGTTCAAGGTTGGACTGTTATTGTTGATTCAACAAGCATAACCAATTTGCATTCAGTTTTTAGGCTGTCTTGCAGATTGGTTTTTATTATTTGGGAGGTTTTATGACAGAATGGATTGGAAGCCCTGTCGCGGGCAAGGGAAAGCGATTAGAAGAACTGAATGATGAAATGTTTGCCAGCCGGGCATTGGGCGACGGGTTTGCCGTCAAGCCTCCGGAATTGTTTGCGAAAAAGGAAGTGGTCAGTCCGGCGGAGGGCGAAGTCACGATGGTTTACGAAACAGGACATGCCTTGGGCTTGCTGACAAGCGGCGGTCATGAACTGCTGATTCATATTGGAATTGATACGGTAGCGTTAAAAGGAGTACCGTTTGAAACCAAGGTGAAGGTCGGAGATCATGTTAAACAAGGCGATCTGTTATGTCTTGCAGATTGGAAGATGATGCGCCGGCACGGCTGTGATACCGATGTGATCGTGATCGCTCTGAACAGTGAAATCGGGAATCTGGCGTCCTCAGGCAAACTGAATGCTCTGGATCCGATGTTTGAAATCATGTAAAGCAGCACCTCAACTTAAGTCAAAATAAGCAAAGGAAGGATGATACGGATGAAGAAAAAAGTATTGATCGGCGAGTTTATCACAGAATCCAATGCCAATGTTCCGTTTAAAAATGAAATCACAGCTTATGATATCGCGTTCGGTGAGGAAGCTGTTGAAAAGATGCAGGTCGGCGACATCTTTGAGGCGGCTGGGATTGAAATCATTCCCGCGGTTTATGCAGTATCGGGATCGTCTGGTGTGATCAAACGGCATACTTTTGATTATATTGAAGCGTGTTTTATCAATGCGGTAAAGGCCCATCGGGATGAAATCGACGGCATTTATCTGATGCTTCACGGCGCGAGTGAGGTTGAAGGTTTAGGTTCGGGGGATCATCATATTTTGAAACGGATACGTCAGCAGGTCGGTGCTTATGTACCGATTACGATTGCCTGTGATCCGCATGGCAATTTGTGCCGTGAATATGTGGAAGCCGCAACTGTGATCCGCAGTTACCGGGAGAGCCCGCACACCGACGCCCGCGATACAAAGCGGAAGATGGCTCATCGGGTCTGCGATCTGATCCGCAATCCTCAGCATATTCATGCGGTTTACCGCAAGTTGCCGTTGATCCTGGGCGGGGAACAGTCGGTGTCGGCCGATGAACCGGTGCGCTCGATCAATGAGTATATGGATCAGCTGGAACAAGACCCGCGCATCCTGAGTTGTTCCTGGCATGTCGGCTATATTCGGCATGATACCGATGTGGCTGGCTGCGGCATTGTCGTGGTTCCGGCAACCGAAGCGGATCAGCAATATGCTGAAACCATCGCTGATCAGCTGGCGGAGTATGTCTGGAAGAAGCGTCATGAGTTCCATTATACCGGCCGGACAGCCCAGCCGGAGGAAGCCTTAAAACTGGCGCTGGAATATCCGGGGAAACCGGTAGTCATCACGGATTCCGGGGATAATACTACTTCCGGGGCCATGGGCTGGAATACGGGGATTCTGCGGCAGATGCTGGCTGTGGAGCACTTAAAGAAAAGTGTCCTTTTTGCCTCAATCTGTGATCCGACCTCATGGAAGCAGCTGAATCCGCTGGCTGAGGGATCTACGGCAAAGATCACGCTGGGCGTGGGCTACGACGCATTGTCAGCGGGAGTTGATTTGGAAGTCCGTGTGAAATCCAAAGGTGAGATCATACGTCTGGTCAGCTTAGGGACCGAGAGCCATTACAAAGTATTCGGCGCCTGTGTTGTCGTGAATATCGTCGGTACCCCGATTGATGTGATTGTGGCGAATCACAGGCAGTCGTATGCCAATGCTATTCAGTTTGAGAAGGCTGGCGTGGATTGGAAAAATTATGACATCACAGTAGTCAAGCAGGGATATATTTTTCCAGAGCTGAAAGACAAAGCAGAATTTTACGTCATGTCGCTGACGGAAGGGGCGACGCTGCAGGATACTGCGCACATTCCATTTCATCGGATTCAGCGGCCAATGTTCCCGATTGATCAAATTTAAAAGGAGCCGAATATGAGAAATTTGAAAATTGAATATAAAACCGTAAAAGCACCGCAGCTGGATGCTCCCGCTGTCCCAACGGCGTTAACCCAGGCTACGATGGAAGAACGCAAAGCAAAAGTTTTGCGGAAAATGAAAGAACGAGGAATCGAACAGCTGATTGTTTATGGCGACGTCGAGCATGGCGGAAACTTTGAATATTTGGTTGGCTACTTCACGCGTTTTGAGGAAAGTCTGTTGATTCTTAAACAGGATGGCGCGATGACGCTGATGCTTGGCAATGAGAATATGAATAAAGCGTCCAAGGCTCGTTTTCCGGCTGAGGCTGTGCATGTTTCACTGTTTTCTTTGCCCAATCAGCCCAACCGCACCGATAAAACGCTGCCCGTCTTGTTGGCGGAAGCCGGAGTGCAGTCCGGGGTACGTACCGGAATTGTCGGCTGGAAAATGTTTACCAGTCCGATTGAACACAACAAGCAGCTGTATGATCTTCCAGCCTACGTCCTGTCCGCGATTGAACAGGTCGTTGGCAATTCCGGTTTTTGCAGCAATGAAACCGATCTGTTCATCGGTGATCAAGGCGTGCGGACGACCAACAATGCCAATGAGATTGCGCATTATGAATTCGGCGCGGCCTTGGCTTCTGACTGTATTTTGAAGGCGATGGATAAACTGGAAGTGGGAACCACGGAAATGGAATTGGCAGATGCTCTGGTGCGGTGGGGTCAGCATACCAGTGTTGTCACGATTGCCGCCAGCGGCCCCCGGTTTATTCAGGGAAATATGTTCCCGAGCGCGAATCGTGTAAAAGTAGGAGATCCGATTTCTCTGACCGTCGGCTACCGCGGCGGATCATCCAGCCGGGCAGGTTATGCCGTACATCACCAACAGGAATTGCCGCAGACTTGTCGGGATTATCTGACGCGTGTAGCAAAACCTTATTTTGAAGCCTATGTTCAATGGCTGGAAACTATTCGGATAGGACTGAGCGGCAAAGCCTTATTCGATAGGATAGAAGAAGTTCTGCCGCGAAAAGAATATGGATGGAGTCTGTGCCCAGGACATTTAACTGCGGAAGAAGAATGGATGTCCTCGCCGGTTTATGAAAACTCGCAGGAAATCCTGACCAGCGGCATGATCTTTCAGATTGATATTATTCCTTCAGTTTCCGGTTATGGCGGTGTCAGTGCGGAAAGTACTGTCGTTTTGGCTGATGCCCATCTGAAACAGCAGCTGCGTGAACAATATCCTGAGATGTGGCAGCGGATGCAGCAGCGGCGGACTTATCTGATCGAAGAATTGGGGATTGCCTTGTCTGAGGATGTGCTTCCGATGTGTTCCACAGTGGCCTATCTGCGTCCTTACCTGCTGAATAAGGATCAAGCTCTGGCTGTTTTAAAATAATAAATTTATATTAAGTTGTTGATTATCTTTTCATAAAGTCTTATATGTCCGCAGAGCTTTGTTTTATTAGCTCTACGGGCATTTTTACTATCGGCTATACGTTCTTGCGCCCTGCTGCCGCCTTTAGAAACGTCTTGCGAACTTCCTCACTCATAGATACTTGCGAGGCACTCCGCTTCTTGTCTTTGGTGGTAATCATAGTCATTTTCTTTCATTCTGACGGTTCATTTTCAGTATCTTCATGAGCTGCTCACGAAGTTTAAAAGTGCTTTTCAGCATGTTCTTGACAGGGCTTTTTATTTCCTGCGTTGGGTGATCAAGAAGATAAAGCAGGCGCGTGCTAACGCTCTTTTCTATATTGAGTAAAGGCGGAAGCAGGAAGGCTATCGGATAGAATAAAGACCTTGACATACATGCACTCTACATGATAATGTATACGTGCAAAACGCATGTATATGGGGGGTGAAACTTTGCCGCGTAATAAACATCCAGAAGAAACGGTTCAAAAGATATTAGAAGTTTCATTAAAACTTTTTTTAGAAAAAGGATATGAAGAAACTACGGTTTTAGATATCATACACAACATGGGAGGAATGACACGAGGAGCGTTTTATCATCATTTTAAGTCAAAAGAAGAAGTATTCGATACATTAAGTGATAAATTGTTTAGTGACAACAATCCTTTTGATGAAGCCAAAAAGCAAGTTAACCTTACAGGCTTAGAAAAATTAAAGTATGTTTTACAAAGAGCCGGTACAGCAGATAGTGAAAGTCAACAATTAAGTATATCTGTTATGCAGTTATTGAGCAGTCCTGCATTTCTAAAAAAATTGATCCTTGATACAAATCGAGACACACTCGCTCCGATTTGTCAGGATATAATTGAGGAAGGGATAAAAGACGGCTCCATAAAAGCTCAAAATGCAAAAATGACTGCTGAAATATTTGTCAATTTAGTTAATTTTTGGAACATTCCCACACTATTCCCTATAACAGAGGAAGAAGCATGGGATAAAATAAAAATGATAAAAACGATCCTTGATAACATTGGATTGCCCGTTCTTGATGATGATTATTTAGAACAATTCAACGCAATAAGCGAGGATTCCTACACCGACATGAAGTCAAGCCGATCTGGAAACGAGAGAAAAAGCAGCAACGCTGCCGTGTCATGATGAGCGATATAGGAGTCATCATGTGAATTGAAATAAATAGAATTAACTTTTAAAAATAAAGTTGTCATGCCGACAATTTTATTTTTAAAGAATATACACGCATGCAACATGTATGTAAAGGGGAATATATGAAAATCTATTTTAAAGAAAACAAATTTTTACTTTCCGTAACAGTTTTAATGGGCATCCTTAGTTCATTGGGGTATGTATTTATAGCTATTTTGCTTCAACAATTATTAGATATAGTTATGGCAGGAAACATGGAAAGATTTACAAGCGTAATTATATTTTCGCTTGTCTATTTTGCAATATTAGGAATGTTACTATTCCTTCAGTCCCTCTTTGAAAAAAAGGTTATCTGCAAAATCATGCGTCAAATTCGTTCCGATATATTCAGAGGAATAGTAAATCATAGTATGGAAGATTTTTACAAGAATAATTCAGCTGATTATATTTCATCCATTACAAACGATGTAAAAATACTGGAAGATCATTTCTTGCTTCCTCTATTTGAAGTTATACAATATTCTGTAATCTTTATTTCTTCTTTGGCAGTAATGATTTATTTTGACGCTATTGTTACAGTATGCGTCATAGTAGCAATGAGTCTTATGTTTGTTGTTCCCAATCTTATTGGCGGAGCGTTGGAAAAACAGCAAAACCTCTTTTCAGAGAAATTATCGAAATTTACTGTGAACTTGAAAGATATTTTATCTGGATTTGAAATTATTAAATCCTATTCTATGGAAAAATATATCATTTATAGATTTGATAAAAGTAATGAAGATACGATCAACTCTAAATATTCTGTTGATAAACTAATAGCGTTGAATGAGGGTTTATCTTCTTTTCTTGCCCTCATCGTTCAAGTAGTGGTTTTATTCTTATCTGCATATTTTATCATCAAAGGACGGATAACTGTGGGGGCTTTGCTAGGAATGGTACAGGTGAGCAATAACCTAGCCAATCCTCTGCTAATGATTTTTACTAATATTCCTAAAATAAAAAGCGTACAGCCTATTGTAAAAAAACTCCATGATTTCTCAGTATATGGAAAAGATGCGGTTCTGAATAAAAATTCAATTGCGTTTAATGAATATATCTCAGCACAGAACTTGTCTTTTTCTTACGATAAACAAGCCGAAGTTTTGCATGGGATAGATTGCACCATTGAAAAGGGTAAGAAGTATGTAATTGTAGGAAAAAGCGGCTGCGGGAAAACAACGCTAATCAAGCTTCTTTCCGGGTACTATACAGGATATAGTGGCAACATACTTTATGATGGTAATGAACTGAATTCATCGAACAAAAGCGATGTTGTTGAGCTGTCATCAACGATTCATCAGAATGTTTATATATTTGATGAAACTATATATGACAATATCTGCTTACATGAAGATTATCCAGATGAAATCGTTAATAAGGCAGTAAAAGAAAGTGGACTGGATGAATTTATTTCAAAACTTCCTGAGGGGCTAAAGTATAGAGTTGGAGAAAATGGCTCAAGCCTTTCTGGCGGACAAAAACAGCGTATCGCTGTGGCACGGGCTATGATTAGAAACAAACCTTTGCTTATTTTAGATGAGGGGACTTCGGCAATGGATATACAAACAGCATACGATATTGAAAGCCGATTATTGGCAATGAAAAACTTAACACTCCTTACTATAACTCATAATGTAAAAAAGGATTTATTGCAATTATATGATTATGTTATTTATATGGAAAACGGAACGATTCAGGGCAATGAGAGTTTTAATAAACTAGTCAAAACATCACAAGAATTTTCAAAATACATTGAAGTGGTAAAGTGAGGTGACATTATGGGAAAATATCAGTTGTTTCATTCATGAAGGATGAGGAACAAATATTCTAGGAGACTGCTGAAGTTTATCCTCTATCCCTTTCTAAACCCCAGCTCTTATCAAACAACAAGTGCTATCATTGGAAATAGACCCATTTACCTAAACATTTACAAATGCATAACCGCAGAAGAAATTGAGTTGCTTTATTTTTCTCTTTTGCGATAAGCATAGGTATTTCCAAAAGACTTTCTTTATGAAGATCAAGTCTTTCCCAGATAATCCTCAATAGGAACTGATCATCGGGGGCGTTGGTTATAAATTCAATCAAGAAAAAGCGTAGATTATGTATCACTAATAAGTGAGTGACATAGATTCTGCGCTTTTTATATCTAACACGGGTTTTAATCATCGCGTCATATCAAAGCTCTTTCGTAAACGGTTTGCTAAACTCTTAAAACTTACGTTATTGCTTATAATGGTTAAGCAGCAATCGGTATTCTATTATAAGCTTAATATCATTAAAAAGAAGAACAATAAAAAAGAAAGCGCGATTGGGGATAGCCCGGATCGGAGCTTTCTTTTGCTTTATCTTCAGTCAGACAGAATGACTTTCTATAAGAAGAATCCGATACTCTGACGATTAAAATCAGAGGGAAGGTGTTTTGACAGCGAGAACATAATGAATGAAATCCATTTCAATTTCACTCAGCCGATGATCCTTCAGGTAACAGAAGTAAATATCCCAATTCAGATCCGGATCTTCAAACGGAATCAAACGGACATCTGGGAAACCGGGACAACCTTCTTTGCTGAGAATACCGATGACCGCATGATTCTGAGCGAAAATGTTGCGGTAGGTGCTGACGAGATAACCGCTGGTTGGGATCAGTACGGGCTTGGCCTGAACTTGGGATGCTTTGCTTTGAAGCAGATGATACGTCTTAAACTGCGGTCCGGCACAATGAATGGGCTGTTGATCCAAATCTGAGATTGTCAGCCTCGTTTTATCATAGAACGGATGATCAGGACTGACCATTAAACACAAGGGAAGGTTCTTTAAAAGACTGCTTTCATAACGCTGCGGCTGCTGCGGCAAACCGACAGTAAACAGAAAGTCAGCCTTTCCTTCCAGAACATTCTGTTCCGCCACAAGATCAGGATAACCGTCAAATTGAATTTCAATGTTCGCATGCTCGGCAAGAAAATCCTCGATCAGCGTGGGCGAAATGGACTCCATCGTTTGATAGGCAATCGCTATGCGCAGCGGAACAATACCTTCTTTGGTAATCGAGCGGATCTTATACAATCCGGACTCAAAGCTGGATAAAATATCGGTGCAAATCGGGAAAATAGCTTTCGCGTAAGGGGTCAAAGCAACACCATTTGGAACTTTGACAAATAACGGAGCTCCCAGCTCCGCTTCCAGGGTTTTGATACTTTTGGACAGCGCCTGCTGGGTGATGTAGAGTTTGCCTGCCGCCGCGGAAATATTCAGATCTTTGCAGACTTGAACAAAGTAGGTCAGATTTCGGATTTCCATGTTTCTCTCTCCCTTTTCCTTATTATAAACGAAATCGGATTCAATTTCAGGGTATCCGTTGGGAAAGAAAGTTGAGAAAACGAAAACAAAAGTTGTTAGAGAAATAACAAACCGAAATCTATAATGAAATCAGGAGGAAAGAAAAATGAAGAAAGGATTTTATTGGGCACTGAGCGCTCTGCTTGTTTTGTCTTTGAGCGCCTGTACCGAAAAAACACCATCTGCGACGGATTCGTCCGCAAAGCAAGCCTTTACGGCAGGGACCTATACAGCTGAGGCTGAAGGGATTCGCAGTACGGTAAAGCTGGCAGTTACATTCAGCGAAAACAAAATTGAAAACATTGAGATTTTACAACAGGGAGAAACAAAAAATATTGCGGATGCTGCTTTTGAACAAATTCCGCAGGCGATCATCGAGAATCAGTCGTTGGCAGTGGATGTAGTATCCTCGGTTACAATGACAAGCCGGGCTGTTTTGAACGCTGTGGAAGAGGCTTGCGTCCAGGCCGGCGGAAATCTGGAACTGTTAAAAACACCGCTTGTACAGACTCAGACCCAGGAAGAGGTGAATGTGGATGTGGTCGTTGTCGGAATGGGACTGGCCGGAATCACCGCTTCGATGAGTGCTTTGGACGCCGGGGCTACCGTTGTTGCGGTGGAAAAAGCCGGCGCAGCGGGCGGATCTTCCAAGTATTCAGGCGGCTTTATCACCGCGGTGGGTTCCCAACAGCAGCAGGCCATCGGTTATGATCTGGATGTGGATGGCTATATGGATTACTTCAACAGCTGTGAAGATCAGTCGGTGAAACCGGATGAAACCGATCGCGAAGCCGTCCGGGCGATGATCGAAAGGTCAGCCGCCGATCTGGAATTTTTGGAGAATCATGGCGTGGGGATTGCCGGACCGGATGGATTCGGCGGTGACTTTACAGTCTGGCATTATCCATCCACGCGGACCAGCGCCTTCGATGGGGAAGCCGGCGGAGCGGATCATATCGCAGCGGGCATGGAGTGGCTGGAAGAAAAGGAAAACTTCTCAATCTACTACAATACCCCGGCAACTAAAATCCTAACAGATGATCAGGGAAATATTACAGGTCTTTTATGCGAGAAGAAAGATGGTTCCACGCTGACCGTTCATGCCAAGGCTGTTGTCTTAGCGACCGGCGGCTGGGCAGCCAGTCCTGAACTGATGGAACGCTTCTGCCCAGAATTTCCAAGTAATTGGATTTTGCCTTATACCACGGCGGCGATGACCGATACCGGCGACGGAATTCGCATGGCGGAAGAGCTGGGCGCGGCCGTTTATGAAGACGGTTGGTGGATGGATCTGGCGATCGGCGCGGATGCCGGAGGGTATTCTACCTATTTCCCGAACACGTTGAACAGCCTGATCAATTACGCGAATTATTTCGTAGTGGATAAAACAGGCAATCGGATCCTGAATGTCAACGCACTGTACGGTCCGCGTTCGATTGCCTTTGCGGACGCGATGGAACGGACGGGCGAGATCTTCTCCATTTTCACGGAGGAAGGATTTGCTTCCGGTATTGAATTTATTGAAACAAACAACCGCATCGACGATAAAACGGTATATAAAGCGGATACGTTGGAAGAGCTGGCGCAGAAGACCGGGATGGATCCGCAAGTGTTTGCGGACCAGGTAGATCGGTATAATGATTTCTGTGCTCAGGGCGTTGATGATGATCTGGGGCAGACGACACTGATTCCGATTCATGAAGGTCCCTATTATGCTGTCAGCATCAAGACCATTACCATGGGTACGATCGGCGGCTTGAAGACCAATGAGAATAATCAGGTGGTTGCGGACGACGGAACGACGATCACCGGGCTGTATGCAGCCGGGGAACTGATCAATGGCAAGTATTTCAATCAGGTCTATGTTTCCGGTGATGCTCAGCTGTTGTGCACGGATTCTGGAATCCTGGCTGGAGCGGAGGCGGCGGCTTACGCTTTAGCTGAATAAGCATGACTTTATTAACAAGCTGATAAAAAAGAAGCCTTTGTCTGGCAGTACGGAATCCAGACAGCGGCTTCTTTTCGTTGTAAAATCAATGGAAAGCAGGATTTGTGAAGGAAAAAGACTGAACTTATCAGGCTGAGTTCAGAAAGGCTTGCTACTTCTGCTTCAGTTCCATGCGGTAAAAACTGCCGGGTCCCAAATGCGTCGTCATCTGGAATGTTTTTGTCATCGTAAACCCTGCTTTTTCATAGCACCGAATCGCCCGCTGGTTCCACGTCCGGACTTCCAGATACAGAGATTTCTTAGGCCAGCGTTGTTTTGCGATGGCGATGGCTTCACGGGTTATTGCCGTTCCCAGACCTTGAGAACAAGCCTGCGGATGAACGCCGATCCCAAAGAAAATGGCATCGGACTCCTCCAATAAATTAACGAAGCCGATCAATTGTCCCTGCAAGCAGAAACTGAGATAATGTGTGAGCTGCTGGAGCGATAACCGCGAAAAGTCAGGCTCATTGTAAAGCGCATAGTCCTCAGGATATTCCCATTCTGCGATCGCGGCGGCTTCTGCCAACGTCATTGTATGATATTCCATAGAATTCCTCATTTCTTGTTTTATTGAAGCCAGTATATCACTGAGAAAGGCCTGCGTCAAAACGAAAGACTGTTGCTTCTGATGGAGGATCAGAGGATAAATAACAGGCCGGAAAGAGAAAGCCTTTGTCAGCTGTCAACCGCATGAGACCGGCGGGAAAATCTCGTCGATCAAACGGTCGGCATGCGTCTGTTTTAAGTAGACGAAATTGAATTCCCGCTGTTCGCTGAGACCGTCCAGCTTAAAGGTGGTAATGTCGGGATGACCGTCTGCGACAGCGGAATAGGCAAAGGAAATCCCCAGGTTTTCACTGACCATACGGACGATTAAGGCGAAGTTGTTGACGCAGATCACCCGGCCGATCTGATTCAGGGCGAAGCCGCATTCCTGAAATGACTTCTCAAAAATAGCCCGGGTTCCCGATCCGATTTCCCGCAGGATCACGCTTTGATCTGTCAGTTCCTCACATTGAACCTGACGTCCGGCAAACGGATGAGTGCGGTGGCACATCCCGACAAACGGAGCGGCTTCAAAGCAGCGGTAGGCATACCGACTTTTGTCAAAGCTGCCCTCGACGAGAGCGAAATCCAGTTCTTCCTGATCCAGTCGGTGAAGCAGCTGCTGCGTATTTTCCACGACAACCTCCAAAGTTCGGTCAGGTCGTTTTAAAAACTGGCACAGGTCTTCACCGATGATGAATTCGCCGATTGTTTTGGTTGCTCCGATACGGATGCTCAAGATCTTGGGGGCCGATAATTCCTGCCGCATCCGCTGATCGTTATACATTGCGACGCGCGCATATTCCGCCAGCTTTTCCGCTTCCGGCGTGCGGGATAAACGGCTGCCGTCATAGGTAAACAGACGACAGCCATATTCACGCTCCAAAGCATGAATCTGTTGGGTGACGGCTGGCTGACTCAGCTTCAGCTGTTCGGCGGTGCGGCGGTAATTCATCAGCTCATAGAGCGTTAAAAATGTGGGAATGCGATAATCAATCATGGTTTCACCTCATAAGAAAAATGAATCAGCAGATAAGTATTAACAATTTTCTTTTATTATAGCGCCTATGCTATAATTTTACAATGTGAGGGGCTTAACAATATCGTAAGTCCCGCAAGGAGGAAATAGGAATGAAAGTAATCGTGATCGGCGGCGTTGCGGCAGGGACCAAAGCTGCGGCGAAGATCAAACGGCAGGATCGCAGTGCTGAGGTCAAAATTTTGACCAAAGGCAGCGATATCTCCTATGCTGGCTGCGGCCTTCCGTATTATGTCGGAGGTCTGATTGAAAGCCGGGAACAACTGATTGTCAACACCCCTGAAAAGTATACCGGGCTGACGGGAGTGGAAGTCGTCACCGGCTGTGAAGTCACCGGCGTCGATTTTTCGGCGAAGACGCTGACCGCTCAGCGGGCGGGTCAAACGACAATGGAAACTTATGACAAACTGGTGATTGCGGTCGGGGCTGCTCCGATTGTGCCATCTGTACCGGGGGCAGATCTGCCGGGCGTCTTTACGATGCGGACGCCGCAGGATGCGATTGATTTAAGAACTGCGATTGAACAGCCGCATTGCCATAGTGCCGTGGTGGTTGGCGCCGGCTTTATCGGCCTGGAAGTCGCCGAGAATTTAAAAGCCCAGGGTTTATCCGTGACGGTGATTGATGCGGCTGATCAGATTCTGCCGAACCTCTTTGACCCAGAGATGGCAGAGCTGGCTCGCCGCCGTCTGCGTCAGGCAGGGATCCGTGTATTGACGAATACGCCGCTGAGTGCTGTTACCGGAACAGAACGGGCGGATGGCGTTATGGCCGGAGGCAGCCGCATCAGTGCGGATCTGGTTGTCTTGGCTATTGGTGTTCGTCCGGCAACCGCTTTCTTAGCTGACAGCGGATTAACGATGGTCAAGGGCGCGATCATGGTCGATGAAAGAATGCGCACGAATATTCCGGATGTCTATGCCGCTGGGGACTGTGTGATCGTTGCCAACCGCCAGACGCATCAGCCGCAGGTTTCAGCGATGGGTTCGACGGCTAACATCACCGGCCGGTCATTGGCTTGTACCCTGACCGGAACACCGACAACGTACGAAGGCTGCTTCGGCACCGGCGTTGTGCGGTTATTGGAAGGACTGAATGCCGGGCGTACCGGTTTAACCGAAGCGCAGGCACGGACAGCGGGTTATGATCCGGAAACGGTGGTTTGTGCCGGGGATGACAAAGCTCACTATTACCCAGGTTCTTCGTTCTTCATCACCAAACTGGTCGCGGATCGGGTTAGTCATAAACTTCTGGGAATTCAGGTGTTGGGCAGCGCGGTCGATAAAATGGTTGATGTCGCGGTAACCGGTCTGGCTGCCGGCATGACGTTAGAAGCCTTTAATGATCTGGACTATGCCTACGCGCCGCCGTTCTCCACCGCGATTCATCCGTTTGTTCAGGCATGCTTGGTTTTGGAAAACAAGCTGTCCGGTGCGATGACGTCGATGACCCCGGCAGAATATGCCGCCGGCGCAGCCGCAGACTATCAGGTACTGGATGTGCTGCCGCAGCCGACCATTCCAGGCGCGAAGTGGATCGATCTGGCCAAGCTGGACGGTCCGATTGAAGGCATTGAGCGCGATGCGAAATTGTTGTTGGTCTGCAATCGCGGACGCCGGGCTTATGTCCTGCAGAACCGGCTGCAGCATTACGGCTATACACAGACGAAGGTACTGGAAGGCGGAGTGACTGTGAATGAAGTGAAGGTTCAGTTTGCCGGCTCAGCCTTGCCGCCGGATGAAATCAAACGGGTCAAGGGTTTGGGCTGTCTGCAGGATAAGCGCTATCCGGATCGTTTCAACGTCCGCGTCATCACCCGCAACGGTAAGATTACCAGTGAGGAACAGCGTAAAATTGCGGAAGCGGCGGAGCTGTACGGCAGCGGAGAAGTCACGATGACTACCCGTCTGACGCTGGAAATTCAGGGTGTTCCGTATGCCAATCTGGATGCCCTGATGACGTATCTGAATGAAGCCGGTTTAGAAACCGGCGGCACCGGATCCAAAGTTCGTCCGATTGTTTCCTGCAAAGGCACAACCTGCCAATACGGTCTGGCGGATACCTTTGAACTGAGCCAGAAACTTCATGATCTGTTCTATATTGGTTATCATAATGTCGTTTTGCCGCATAAATTCAAGCTGGCAGTCGGCGGCTGTCCAAACAACTGCGTCAAGCCGGATCTGAATGACTTGGGCATCGTCGGCCAGCGGATTCCGGAAGTCGATCTGTCGAAGTGCCGCGGCTGTAAGGTGTGCCAGATTGAGAAAACCTGCCCGATCGGCGTGGCGAAGCTGGTCGACGGCAAGCTGCAGATCGACGCTGAACAATGCAATCATTGCGGCCGCTGCGTATCGAAGTGTCCGTTTAAGGCAATTGAAGAAAGCACCTATGGCTATAAAGTTACCATCGGCGGCCGGTGGGGCAAGAAGGTGGCCGAAGGCAAGCCGCTGTCCCGGATTTTCACCAGTGAGGAAGAAGTACTGGCCTTAGTGGAAAGAGCGATTCTGTTCTATCGTGACGAAGGCATCACCGGTGAACGGTTTGCCGATACGATCGCGCGGTTAGGCTTTGACTATGTGGAAGAAAAACTGCTGAACGGTTCGATTGACAAGGAAAGCATTTTGAAGAAGACTGTGGTTGGCGGAGCGAAGTGCTAAAAAGACTGGATGCTCTGTTGACCGTAGCGTTTGGAACCGCTGAGGTTCAGCGCTTTGACCGCTGTTTTGCGGCGCTGCATCAGGCGGCGGTTCAGCGGTTTGTTGGCTTGACCTGTGAAATGGCGCTGACCAGTCCGCGGATTCAGGCGAAATTAGCACGGCAGGGAATGGCGCTGCCATTGGTTGAGGAAGCCCTGGCGAGCCTTCAGGCAAGCGGGTGCCGCCGCGTGGTGGTGCTGAGTCTGTTCTTTGCCAACGGGAAAGAATGGGAAAAGCTGTGCGCTCAGATCGAGTCATGGCGATCCTGCTTTGATGAACTGATTCTGACCCCACCGCTTTTGACGCATTCTTTGACAGCCTGTGCACAGACGTTAAGTGAATTGTTCCCCGTATCAGAAAAGCCTAGAATCTTGTTGGGGCATGGTCAAAGTCAGGGCTGCAATGATGATTATTCCGCTTTGCAGCAGGTCTTGGATGATCTGCACCGGTCTGATCTGCGGATTGCGCTGCTGCATGGTGAGCCGAGTCTGATGCAGAGTATGAACGCTTTGCGCATGGAAGGCTGCCGATCGGCTTCGCTGAACTTTCTGATGCTGTGCGCCGGACATCATGCCGCGGAAATCAGCGCATCGGTTCAGAATTTAACGACAGAAGATGTTTCCCTGAGCTTGGATATTTCGTCCATGGAGCTGGGCGCCTGTCCTGACTTTCAACAGTTGTTTTTAACCCAGCTGGATCAGGTACTGTCTTCACCGCCGGTCATTTCAGATTTTATTCTTTAATTAATCATCAATCAGGAAACAGTCATTTCAGACTGTTGTACTTACGAAAACAGATTTGCCATCCTGCATGTCAGGTCAAGGGCCTTAAAATAATCTTCGTGAGTTAAAAAGCATCTTGGAATTGTAATCAGGACAGAATTCGCTGCGGCCCAAACCGTGGTGTACAGACGTCCTGTTTTACGCCAAGATCGCGGATATTTCCCGGAACCCCAAGCGGATCCGGAAGTGAGAACACAGGAGGAGAAAAGTATGCGCAAAAGACCTGACATTTTTATGTGGAAAACCCGTAAAACCTGGACAAGAATGGGACTTGTCCTGATCTTATTGATCGGTGCCTCCGGCTGCAGTGCATCCCCAAAACTGCAGTCCCCAGCGACACCCAAGACCGAGGAGGTACAGCCGCTGACCTTCACTGATGCGATGGGCAGAGAAATCACGCTGCCGCAGATGCCGCAGCGAACTGCCGTCCTGTTTTCTTCCTATGCCCAGCTGTGGAAGTTAGCGGGAGGGGAGATTGCGGTAACCGTCGGGGACAGTGTCAAACGTGGTTTTGCCGAGGCAGATACGCCGCTTGTGGATGACGGCGCGGGGTTAAAGATTGACGCGGAACAGCTGATCGCTCAGCAGCCGGACTTCGTGATCGCTTCGGCGGATATGGGAGCCCAGGCTGAGCTCTGCGAACAGCTTAACGGCTACGGGATTCCCAGTGCTGCTCTGAAAGAAGAAAGCTTTGCCGATTATCTGACCTTGCTGAAGCTGTTCACTGAGATTACCGGTAATCCCCAGGCTTACCAGACCTATGGCGAGGATGTGGCAAAGCAGGTGGATGAAGTGCTGGCGCAGGTGGCTGAGGCCCGGACTGGACAGGAGCCGATCTCCGTATTGTTTGTCCGCGCGGGTTCAGGCTATTCCGCAACCAAAGCTAAGACGGCGAAGGATCATTTTGTCGGTCTGATGCTGGAAGAGCTGGGTGCTGTGAACATCGCGGATGAAGCCGGGGCTTTATCCGAAGGCCTTTCCTTGGAAAGCGTTCTGATGAATCAGCCGGATGTGATTTTGATCGTACCGCAGGGCAATGAGGAAGCAGCGCGGGCTTACATGGACGGCCTGCTTCAGGAAAGTGGCTGGCGGGATCTGGACGCGGTGAAAAACGGCCGCTGTGCTTATCTGGAAAAGGATCTGTTCCATTACAAGCCGAATGAGCGCTGGGCGGAAGCTTATCGCGTTTTAGCCGGATTGTTATATCCGGAAAGCTTTTCATGAAGTCGATGCAGAAACGGTTTTTACTGCCGTTTCTCTTTCTGCTTTTGATCGGTCTGGGCTTTTGCGGTCTGATCTTGGGCAGCGCCCGGTTTTCTTTTGAAGAAGTTCGAGCAGCGTTGGGATCCAGTGGCGATCCGATGATCCGGCTGATCGTGTTGCAGCTGCGCTTACCGCGGGTCGTTGGGGCGATGCTGGCAGGATGCGGGTTGGCGGTATCGGGTCTGCTGTTACAAAGTGCGACTGGCAATGATCTGTGTTCGCCCAACATCATCGGCGTCAATTCGGGGGCGGGGCTGGCGGTTATGGTCATGCTCTGCCTGTTTCCGATGGCCTTTGCGGGACTGCCGCTGGCGGCGTTTGCCGGGGCGCTGGCGACAACTTTGCTGGTGCTGGGAATTTCGGTCAGTGCCAGCGGACACCAGTCCCGTTCTACGGTACTGTTGGCGGGAGTGGCTGTCAGTTCGCTGTTCAGTGCCGGTATTTCCTTTCTGTCGCAGCTGTTTCCGGATGCGCTGGCTTCCTATTCGGCGTTTTCGGTCGGCGGCTTCTCCGGGGTAAAGCCGGCGGATCTGACGCTGCCGTCGCTGATCATCCTGGGCGGTGTGGCAGTAGCCTGGATCTTAGCACCCCAGCTGAATTTGCTTTGCCTGGGGGATGAGATTGCCGCTTCTCTGGGAGTTCGGGTCAAGGCCCTGCGGCTGATTTCCTTAATCTTAGCCAGCGCGCTGTGTGCGGCCGTGGTGACCTATGCGGGGCTGTTGGGGTTTGTTGGTCTGATCGTTCCGCATCTGGCGCGCCGACTGGTCGGGCATGATCTTCGGATTTTAGTTCCGGTTTCCGCCTTGACCGGCGCCAATTTAGTCGTGCTGTCCGACCTGGCTGGACGCACCCTGTTTTCCCCGGCTGAGCTGCCGGCGGGAATTTTCCTGGCGATGCTGGGGGCTCCGTTTTTCCTGCTGATTCTGTATCAGCGGCGAGGCCGATATGCTTGAGGCGCGCAAAGTCAGTCTGCGCTTAGGCGCAAAGTCCATTTTAAGGGATGTTGATTTCAAGGCTGAGCCAGGTCAGATCACCGTGCTTCTTGGCCGCAACGGCAGCGGCAAGACCTCTCTGATGCGCTGTCTGGCACAAACGCAGACACGCTGGAGCGGTGAGATTCTGATCGAAGGTCAGTCCCTGCGCAAACTGGATGCCAAAACGCGTGCCCAGAGAATTGCGCTGATGCCGCAGGTTCTGCCGCGTCCGCCGATTACGGTGCGCACGCTGACGGCTTTTGGCCGCCAGCCGTATTTAGGCATGAGCGGAAGGCTGAGTGAAGCGGATGAACAGCGGGTTGATTCCGCGCTGAAACAGGCGGCTATCGCCGGGCATGCGGAAGATCTGGTGTGCCATTGTTCAGGCGGTGAACGTCAGCTGGCTTATTTCTCCCTTTTGTTGGCGCAGGATACGCCGGTTGTGCTGCTGGATGAGCCGACAGCGAGCTTGGACATGGAATACCGGCAAGTGGTTTATGCGCTGCTCAGACAGATGAAAGCCGCGGGGAAAACGGTAGTTCTGATCCTGCATGAGCTGGCCGATGCCCTGGAGCTGGCCGATCAGGTGTGTGTTATGGATCGTGGCGAAATGGTTTTCAATGGAACAGCTTCGGCCTTTCTGTCAAGCCGCATTCCGCAGTCAATCTTCGGGGTATGTTCAAAAACGGTACGGGACGAAAAGGGTTCCGAATACATCCTCTTTGCACCGCTTGACCAGACAAAATAAGAAAAGGATAAAGAAATCTGTTGATGAATCGGACAGGAAGACCGCGGCCATTCGCTGCGCGAACTCACGTCGGATTCATTTTTCTTTTCTATCATTTCTTCTCAATTATTTCCATTCGCTGCAATGAACGTTTATAATTGGATTGAGTAAAGCAGGAGGAATCAACATGAATGCGGATCAGAAAGAACTTGATAACCGAGTGAAAAAGATGGGAGTGAACAGCACGATTCTTTATCAGGGCAAAGTGTATAAGGCGAATGACGAGCTAAAAAAGCTGTTAAGGAAAAGGACTTATGTCGGCCTTATTATCATTTTCGTGATTTCCTTCGTGATCGCCAATGTGATCCATTCTCCCTTGAATCACAATCGGATTCTTGTTATCCTGATCAGTTTTCTTTTAATCCTGCTGGTTGGCCCGCTGCTTGATTTCTATATAAAACATAGTTTTCCGGAAAATCTGCTCAATTACTTAATCCCGATTGACGGACAGGATCAAGAAACGAAAGAATAAGTCTAAGATCAAAAGAGGAAAAATCAAAGCCAAATTGAATGATGAAATTTCTTCAACCTGGCTTTTGGGTTATGGTGAAATCTGTAAGTTAAGAAACTTTTGATGGGCAGAAAAAGCTTGCGGAATAACGGATAATCCTGAAACCTCGAAAATGTGTAATATAAGCAGGGCAGAAAGCCTCGAAAACGTGTTGAATCCTACTGTTTTAAAACCTCGAAAACGTGTATTTTTGCGTTAATAAAAATCTCGATTCTGTGTTATACTAATCTTAAAGGAATTTTTATGCGGAGATGAGCAGGAATGAAACGAAAAATCTATGATACACTGACTCAATGGAAGAACGAGGAAGCCGGCCATACTGCAATGTTGATTGATGGAGCACGGCGTGTGGGTAAAAGTTATATTGCTGAAGAATTCGCAAAAGCTGAATATAAGTCCTATATTCTGATCGATTTTAATCAGATTCCTAAAGAAATTACGGATTTGTTTGAGCTTTATTTAAATGATCTGGATACTTTTTTTCTTTATCTTTCCAATTATTACAATGTAAAGTTGTATGAGCGTGAAACATTAGTGATCTTCGACGAAGTACAACTTTTTCCAAGAGCCAGATCCGCAATCAAGTATCTTGTTGCGGATGGGAGATATGATTATCTTGAAACGGGATCCTTAATGTCGATTAAAGCGAATACCAAGGATATTGTAATTCCTTCGGAAGAACGTCATATTAAAATGTTTCCGCTTGATTTTGAAGAATTTCTTTGGGCCTTGGACAATCAGCTGCTGATGGATTTTATTCGCCAATGCTTCCAAGAACATAAGCCCATGGGACAGGCTTTGCATCGAAAAGCAATGGACTATTTTAGACAATATCTTGTCGTGGGGGGAATGCCGCAGGCTGTTCAGGCGTATGTTCAGACTAAAGATTTTGAACGCGTTGACCGTATAAAACGAGATATCCTAAAACTATACCGTGCTGATATGATCAAACACGCTCAGGGTTATGAAATGAAAGTGGAACAGATTTTTGATGAGATTCCGGCTCAGCTTCAAAAACATGAAAAGAAATTTAAATATTCATCCTTGAAAAAAGAGGCCCGTTTCCGTGATTATGAAGACGCGTTTTTTTGGCTGTCTGATGCCATGATTGTGAATATTTGCTACAATTCCACGGCTCCGAATATAGGACTGAAATTAAATCGTGATCGGATGACCTTGAAATGTTATATGGCGGATACAGGGCTTTTAATTAGTCATGCTTTTGATGAAAATGGCATTGTCAGCGAAGAAATCTATAAGAAAATTTTGTTTGATAAACTGGAATTCAATCAGGGTATGATTGTGGAAAATATTATTGCTCAAATGCTGGCGGCAAGCGGTCATAAGCTCTATTTCTATTCTAACAGCTCCAAAGAAGCTTCCGATCGGATGGAAATTGACTTTTTGATTGCTAAAAGTAAGATCAGTAATCGACATAATATTTCGCCAATTGAGGTGAAATCCAGTAAAAAATATACGCTGAGCTCATTGCATAAATTTTGTACACGTTACAGTGAACAGCTTCATCTTCCTTATGTACTCCATCCGAGTGATCTGAAAGAAGAAAACGGGATTTTATATCTTCCGCTTTATATGACCCCATTATTATGATGATGACCCCAGACTATAAGCAGATAGGATCAGGCTTGCCCCTGGTCCTTTTCTTATCATCCAATCGTGATCAGACGGCCGGTTTTGTTTTGCTGATAGAGCCGATGGGAGATGGAAAGAACGGTGCGGTTCGCCGAAGCTTTTTGCAGGGCTTCCATCACCAGGGCTTCTGTGCCGCTGTCTAAGTTGGCCGTGATTTCATCCAGAAGCAGAATCCGCGGGTTGGCCGCAATCGCGCGGGCAATCGCCAAAAGCTGAATCTGCCCTTGCGAAAAGAGGGCTGGATTCCAAGGGGTAGCATATCCCTGCGGCAGCTTTTCAATGACGCCTGCCAGACCGACAAGTTCCGCAGCTTCGATGATCTGCTGATCCGTTATGGCTGCATCAAACAGGGAAATCTGATCGCCGACCGTACCGTCGGCAGGATGCAGCGTTTGTTCTACATAGCCGAATAAACGCCGCTTCTGACTGTCGCTGAGCTGATCGGCTGGCTGCCCAGCAATCTCAACCGTGCCTTGCTGGGGCGCATACAGGCCCAGAATAAGTCTGAAGATGGTACTTTTTCCAGCTCCGGTGCGGCCGATCAGTGTGACGGTTTCACCGCTGTTGATGCAGAACGAAAGATCTTTCAGAACTGGTTCTTCGGGCTGATAGCCAAAGGTGACGTGACTGAGCGATAAGACCGGCTGAGTCAGTGCGGCAGATAGATCCAGCTGTTGTGTTGGCAGGATCCGCTCAGGCTGCTGGAAGAAGCTTTCGATCCGTTCTATGCTCGCGACGGCGGACTGAATATTCTCGATTTCCATGCCGATGTTTTCCAGCGGGGTAAAGATCTTGCCAACATAAGCAATGACGGCCACGGCGGAGCCGACCGACATCCCAAACAGCTGCTGCATATTTCCGGAAAGCGAGGCCAGCACCATCATCACGGCGATCACAGCACTGCTGCTGAAAACGATGATCGGCGAATACACGGAATCATAAAAGTTGGCCTTTTCCAGGCTCTGATAGCTTGTCTGCAAGTGCTTGTCATAGCGATCTTCCATATAATTCTGTTTGTTGAACGTCCGGATCATCCGCAGACAGCGCAGGGTCTCCGGAACTGCGTTGTTGACCTGGGCGATTGCGGAGCGGTGCGTCTGTTGTGCTTTAAGCATGCGTTTTTGAAAATGCCGGGTTAAGGCAAATAACAGCGGCGTGATCGCCAAAAGCAGAAATCCCAGGCCAAGGCTGCGGGTAAAGATCATCGCACCGATGCCGATCATTTTTAAAGCGTCGGCAGCCATGCTGAGAACGCCGTTGTCAAACAGTGCGCTGAGGGCCTCAACGTCGTTGACAAACAGGGAAACCGTTTTGCCGGCTTGCTGTTGGGTAAAGTAGGAAGCTGGCAGAAGCTGGATTTTGGCGCAGAGATCCTGACGAACCTGCCGGGTGATCTTCTGACCGATCAGGGTGATCAGTACGGTTTGCAGCGATTCCAATATGCCCGCCAAAGCGAGAAAGATGAAGTACGCGAAAGCCAGAGAGAATAGAACTGCCTGACCGGTAGTCAATTGATTGATGACGCGCTCCAGCACCAGCGGCGGAAACAAAGCAACTGCGGTTCCTGCCAAGATCACGCCCGCCAACATCAAAACAAGCAGCCAGTGCTGGCGCAGGACCGTGACAACACTGCGGTGCAGATGAAGTTTCAGTTCAGTGGGATTCATCGTTCTTCACCTCCTTTCGCTGTTGTTTTTCAAACAGCTGGGCGTAGGCTGAATTGGTCTTCAGCATCATTTCATGGCTGGATACCTGTACCTTTTCCTGACTCAGCCAGAGAATTTGATCGAAGTCCGGAAAATGCGTCAGCCGGTGGGAGATCAGAAAGACAATTCGATCCTGGGCCAGCACCCGCAGCTGCTGCAGAATTTCTGCTTCTGTGGCGGGATCCACGGCTGAAAACGGATCATCAAGAATGATCAGCGGCCGGGATCGGGCCAGCGTGCGGGCCAAAGCTAAACGAGCCTGCTGACCCCCGGAAAGGCGCGAGCCTTGAGCGCCGATGAACGTCTGAATTCCCCGCGGCAGAGCGTTGACTTCTTCGGATAAAGCGACGGCGGTTAACCAAGGTTGACAGTCAAACGCTTCACCCAAGGTAATATTTTCCGCAATCGTATCGCTGAGCAGCTGCGGATCGTGACCGGCATAAGCGACAAGCTGACTGAGCTGAGCGTTGTTTTGTTCAGCGAGATCCAATCCGTTGATGAAGATACGTCCGGTATAGTCCTGCTCGCCTAAAAATAACCGGCCGAAAGTGGACTTTCCGCAGGCCAGCGGTCCGGTAATGCCGATGATCTCCCCTGCTTGAGCCCTGAAAGAAACATTGGAAAAAAGTGGTGGTTGGTGAGGATAGGCAAAGCTGAGCTTTTCCACGCTCAGTGAAGCTGGAGCGGTAAACGTATCGAGCTGCGCTTCCGGGACAGAAACCGGCTGCAGCTGCGGCTGAATCCGCTGCCAGGAAACGCGGGCTTTCTGGACGGCGTTGAACAGCTTGGCCGCGTGCGAACTTTTTAATGCCAGCCGTGAAAAGCAGGCCAGATATGTTGTAAATGCCGCAATATCCCAGACCGCCCAGCCCTGACCCAGAACATTCTGCGCGCCGCGGATCAGCACAAACAGTACGCCGGTCATGGCGATGACGTTGTACAGCGGCTGCATCGCGTTTTCCCAAGCACTGGAAACCACGGCATTTTTCTCCACTTGCGCCAACTGACTGGTGTAGGCTTCATCACGCTGGGCTTCGCAGCCGAATACGCGGTAGGTCAGAGCGTTGGTCACTCGGTCAAGGGCCATGCCGTTGAGCCGGCTGACGCTGTTTTTGTAAGCGGCGCTGCTGCGGGTGATTGGCCGTTTCAGCCGCTGAGCCAGAAGATAAGCCAGCGGTGTGAAAAGACAGGCCAACAGCGTCAGCCGGGCATCGTAATACCATAACATGCCTAAGTAGGCGATCATGACAACCCCGGTGTCAAAGATTTCCGTTGTGAATTTGCGGATGCCCTCCGCACAGGCGTCGACATCGCCGATCGCTTTGGTCATCAGACTTCCCGCTTCATCAAGGCCAAGAACGGCCGGATTTTGATAAACCAGATTGCGGTACAGCACCCGGCGCATTGAACGGGCGGTATTGTTGGCGAGCCGGCGAACCCAGAAGCGCTTGAGGCAGCGTGAGGCTTGGACAAGCAGGATTACGGCTAAATACAAGCCTGCCAGATTGACCATATCCCCGACGGTCTTCTCCTTGGCCATAACGGCAATCAAACATTGAGCCAGCTGACCCTCAAAAAACGGTCCGGCCGTTAAGCCGACGTTGTAAAGAATACCGGACAGGGCGATCCCCGCCAACACGGCGGAGTTGGATAAGAAATAAGTGCTCAGCCGGTCCGGCCGGCGGTTCACCTTGGAAGCGCGGAACATTCGTTATTGCCCCTGCTTCTGCCTTAGCCGCTCGGACAGATGCGTAAAATTAGCTTGGCTTTCAGCCTTGCTGCGAAGATAAAGCCGGTTGAGCAGGGCGGCGAACAAGTCAGCTTCATGCTCATTCAATTCTTCCAGCAGCCACGCATAAACCTCAGCTTCAATGGCCGCCTTGGATTGCTTCAGCAGATCGGCTTTCGCCGTTGCCGTTAAGCACTGAGCCCGTTTGTCTTGAGGGCTGGGGGTTCGGATGAGATAGCCTTTCTGTTCCAGATTGGCAGCCCGGCGTGCACAGGCTCCTTTGTCAATGCCCAGCACACTGCGGACGCCGGCTTGGGTAATTCCCGGATTCTTCCGCACGACATGGATGAAATCCAGTTCGGCCGCCCCGATTCCTTCAGTCTTTAATGTGCGGGTCGTAAACTTGCTGACCTCGCGGGCAATTTTGGTAATCTGACGCGCTGTTTTATCCTTCATGAGTGATTCCTCCTTCACGGTTTGATGATTATGGATGATGGTACATCTATTTATATGATAGTACATCTATATTCTGAGATCAAGCTTGAAATCGATGAAAATAATGGCACTGTCAAGAATTGATGAATCCGGGATTGTCTATGCCGTCTGCTTCCAAACTGGCTGCGGGAGTTTAGCGAATGATCAGAAGCGGAGAAGGAAATGAAATTGGATAAAAAATTCATAAAAGCATATTTAATAACGAATAAAAAGTGATAGAATAGAGTCAGAAAGAGAGGTACAACAATGCGACTAGAAATTGTGACCACCACCCTTGACGAAACGCTGCTGGCAGCGCAGGCCGGCGCCGACCGCGTGGAACTGGTCAGCGGCATTACGGAAGGAGCGCTGACGCCAACCTGGGGTTCGGTCAAAGGGGTTCATGATCATGCTTCAATCCCAGCCTACTGCATGATCCGTCCGCATGCCCATGGCTTTGTTTATTCCGAAAATGACGTAGCGGAGATGATTGCGGATATCCAAAATCAGCGGGGACTGGCTGATCACTTCGTGCTGGGCTGTCTGACACCGGAGAAAACGATTGACGAAGCCGTTCTGATACAGCTTGTTGAGGCCTGCGGTGATACGCCGATTGTTTTCCACAAGGCCTTTGATCAGACCAAAGATCAGAAAGCAGCACTGCAGACATTAGCCCGTTATCCGCAGATCCAACGTGTTTTAAGCAATTATCAGGCTGTGGATTTAGTGCAGGAAATTGACCGCGTTCAGGAAATGATGAACTATGCCGCTTCCTTAGGCATCAAGACGACGTTTGCGGGCGGCATCAATCAGGAAAGCATTCAGATTTTAAAGACGATCGGCGCCGAAGACGTGCATATTTCCAGCGCTGCGCGGATTGACGGACTGGCTAAGAATCAGCTGGATGCTGAGCGTATCCAAAATTTCCGCAGGCTCTGCGACTAAACAACGCCTCATCATAAGTGGGAGAATTCTACAAGATTCTCCTGTTTTTTTATCGCTGCCGACTTAATTGTTGAAGTGTTGAAGTAAGCAGCTTTTGATTCATGACCGAAGTCGTCATGAATTTGTAAGACTTCGTAAAGTCGTTGTCATTGAGTTCTCTTGTTATTTTAGCTAAAATGAACATACAGACAGTTCGGGATATGAAAAATGTCTGATCGGCCGCAATGCGGACTACAATAAAAAAGAAAGATAAAAATTTAAACTTTTGAAGAGCTTCAACGATCTTATATAAGGGTAGACATTTTCTACCGTACTGAAAGGACAACACAAGCCAATGAAAACACAGAGAAGAAAAAGAAGCCGTCGGATCAATAAAGGCAATCTGGCGATCCTGATGGTGATCGCGGTTGCCGCTTTGGCCTTGATCGCCGCTGGCGGAGCCTGGCTGTTATCCAACCGAGAGCCGGCGTTTATGAAGTCGAAAACCGCTTCCTCAGAAGTGCTGAAGGATAAAAGCAAAGATGTTCTGTTAGCGGTCTATTATCCGCAAAGTGAAGACAGTACATTTCTTGCGGCCTTGTCACAGAATGCGGAAAATATTTTTAATGATCTGAAAACGCAGACAGATGGATATCAAAAAGAAAAGAAGCCGCTGATGATCAAGGCAGATTATCAGATGAATGTGACTCAGGATCGATATGTTTCGCTGGAATATACAATTGCCCGCAATGAAAATGAAACGGTGGAAGAACGGCAGCAGGCTTACTTCTATGATTTAGCTGAGCATCAGTGGATTGAAGCTTCGTCTTTGCTGGATGAAGCGGCGCTGAAATGGCTGGCGGCCAATCTGCGTGTTCAGCTGAAAAATGATGAGAATACCCAAGCGGCGGCCTATACGCTTCCGGTGATTGAAGCAACGGCCTGGGATTCCGGCAATTATTCCAATTTTACGCTGAAAGACGGTATGCTGATCTTTAACTTTCCGGCCGGGATGGTGAGCGAGAAGGCTTATCGTTGGGAATTCCCGATTTCCAATCTAGGCGAACATTTCCTGCTGGATGTGGGACAGGGCAGGCTTCCGGAAAACAACGTACGGATTGCGCCGCGCTTGATTGATCCGGATAAGCCGATGGTTGCGCTGACATTTGACGATGGGCCGCATCCGACCAACACGCCCCAGCTGCTGAATCTTCTGCAGCATTACGACGGGGCTGCGACGTTCTTCATGCAGGGAATGAGGGTGGAGAAATATCCGGAAACGACATTAATGGTCATCAATTCCGCCAGTGAGGCTGCTTCTCATTCCTATAACCACCCGAAGCTGACCAAGCTGAAGGGTGATAATCTGTTGTTCCAGCTGAACCGGACGACCGAACTGGTGCAGGAGCTGACCGGCTGGCAGGTTACGATCAAGCATTTCCGTCCGCCGTATGGTGCGTCCAATGCCTTGGTTAAGGAAAACTCTGCTTATCCGCTCATCATGTGGGGCATTGATACAATGGACTGGAAGACCTTGGATCCTGTTCAGACGGTGGACAATACGATGGCTTCAGTCAAGGATGGAGCGATTGTTCTGATGCATGATATTCATGCTGAAACCGTAACGGCTGTGGAAGCGCTGCTCCCCAAGCTGATTGAAGCAGGGTATCAGCTGGTCAGCGTCGATGAAATGCTGAATGCCAAGGGCGTTGAGGCTTACAACGGCCAGCGTGTATACAGCGCGTATGATATCAAGGATTGAGGCCGTTTACAATGGAAGATGAGCTTAATCAGACAGCGGGTATAAAAATCCGCTGTTTCTTTTTTTGATTTGTTCAGAATAGAAAACAGGCACGATTAGAAAATAGAGGAGGACGCTGAAACTCAAGTCTTAAGCGAATCAAATATAAAAAAAGAAGTTTTGCGATCGGAAGATGCAAAACTTCGCTGAGCAGGATTCAGGAATGGGGACCGCCTTTCTGCGTCAGACTGTCTGGCTCATCATGGCTGATGTGCAGGTGCCTTTGAAAGCTAAACATGCAGCTGCGCCAAGGTCTGGGCTAACGGTGCCTGAATGCACAGGTCGGCGTTGTTGTCCACCGGTGTCGCAGTCTTATTGATGACGACCAACTGATCGCCGGTGAAGTAACGCACCATGCCGGCTGCTGGATAAACCGCCAGCGAAGTACCGCAGATGATCAGCACGTCTGCCTGATGGATCCAGGTTAACGCCTGCTCCATGACGGATTCATCAAGTGCTTCCTCGTACAAAACGACATCCGGTTTCATCAGAGCGCCGCAGATGGGACAGCGGGGCAGATCTTCAGATTGGATCATCCAATCCAGACCTTCCTCATGATGACAATGAACGCAGTAGTTGCGCATGATCGAGCCATGCAGCTCCGCAACCTTTCGGCTGCCTGCCAGCGTATGCAGATTGTCGATGTTCTGGGTGACGACGCCCAGACCCCTCCCGGTTCTCTCCAGTTCTGCGATAAAGCGGTGAGCGGCGTTGGGCTGAGCATTGGGATAAATCATGCGGCTGCGGTAAAAGCGATAGAATTCCTTTGGGTTTTCCTCAAAAAAATGGTGGCTGATGATTTCTTCCGGCGGGTAATCGTATTGTTGATGATACAAGCCATCGACGCTGCGGAAATCCGGAATTCCACTTTCCGTGGATGCGCCGGCGCCGGTAAAAAAGACGATGCGTTTTCCGTGATCCATGATGGTCTGCAGCTGCTGTAAATCTTTTTCCATGGTTATTTACTCCTTTATCTGATCCTGACGCAAAGCCAGGTCATCCTGCTTTGTTAACCTGCTTCTATTTTACCACGGTTTGACCGGCGCGTTATAATAAAGACAAAGAAGGAATGAGAATGAGAAGTCAATTTCTGATCTTTGTTTTTACAATGAACCCGCCGCAGCCATATGGTGTTTTTCATGCGGTGATGGCAGCGGGTGCGGTGTGCGCGGTGTTGATCGGCTGGCGGTTAAGAAATTTGAGTGAAGCACAAAAGCAGAAGCTGCTTTGGAGAATGGGGTGGGTTTTGCTTCTGGCCGAGCTGGCAAAGCAGCTGTTCCGCTTTCTGATCGTGGATCAGGGCGTGTATAATTGGTGGTATTTCCCATTTCAGCTGTGCAGCGTACCCATGTATCTCTGCCTGCTTCTGCCGATGGTCAAAAAAGGCCGGCGGACAATCATCACATTTCTGGCGGATTTTGCCCTCTTGGGCGGGGCGGCTGTGTATCTGGATCCTTCGGATATGCTGAGTCCCTATGTGTTTTTAACCCTGTTCTCATTTCTGTGGCATGATCTTTTGATCGTGATTGCGATCGTGTGCGGAACCAGTGAAAGCATGCAGGACAACGCGGCCGGCGCTGTGAAAATGCTGGGATTGTTCGGGGCGTTGTGCGGAATTGCGGAAATCTTGAATCTTGTTCTTTCCCGCTATGGGGAACTGTCGATGTTTTATCTTTCACCTAAGATGGCCAACACGCAGCTGGTGTTCCGCGATATCGCTCAGATCTGGGGAACTGCGGCCGGCAATTTCAGTTATTTCCTGGCGATGATCGGCGGCGGCCTGCTGATGCATAGGCTGTGGCGGAAAATTCGGCGGAAGAGACATGAAGAATCTGCGCGTGACGTTTGAGTTTTATAGGAAAACACGGTACAATAAGCGCGGTGAAGACAATGAATTTTAAAGAAGAACTATGTGCATGGTATAAGATCCATCATCGTGATCTGCCGTTTCGTCAGACCCGTGACCCGTATGCGATCTGGGTCAGTGAAATTATGGCGCAGCAGACGCGGATCGATTCCATGCTTCCGTATTATCAGCGCTGGATGGAGCGCTGGCCTACGGTTCAGGCGCTGGCCGAAGCGCCGATTGAGGAAGTGCTGCAGGTATGGCAGGGGTTGGGTTATTACAATCGCGCGCGGAAGCTGCATGAAGGCGCAAAGGTTGTCGTGGAGCGGTATCAAGGCGTTTTGCCCGCGGATATTGAACAGCTGCGCTCAATTCCCGGCATTGGCTTTTATACGGCTGGGGCGATTGGCAGCATTGCCTACGGCCTGCGGGCTCCGGCGGTGGACGGCAATGTGCTGCGGGTAAGCACACGGGTGCTTCAGTATTCGGAAGACATCACGAAGAAACCGACCGTCGATTTTGTCTGGCATCAGGTGTACGATTGGATGGAAGGCAGCGATCCCGCTGTGTTCACTCAGGCAATGATGGAAATCGGCGCGTTAGTTTGTACGCCGAAAAATCCCCAATGTCTGCTTTGTCCGTTAGCGTCGTTTTGCGGTGCAGGTCAGACGGGAACGTGGAATCAATATCCGGTGAAAAAGAAAGCTAAGCCGCCGGTTGAGCTTGAGCTGTATACTTACTGGATAGAGAATGATCAGGATGAGATTCTGATAAGCCGGGATTGGTCGGATGGCTTGATGAAAGGCCTGTACCGGCTGCCGCAGAGCGCTGTACCGTTAAACCAGACCGAACAGCTCGATCATATCGGCAGAAGGAAACATGTCTTTTCCCACCGGGTGTGGAATATGGAATGCTACCGCGGCCGGTTAGCGGCAGGGGTGCAGGAAACGCTGCCGGAGGACTGCTTCTGGCTGGCGAAAAGCGAACTGGATGCCATTCCGATCGTCGGCGCGCACCGCAAATGGCTTAACGATGACCTGGCGGAAGAAACATCGACGGCAGGTCAAACTGTACAGACGGCAGCGGATCGTGCAAAAAGCAGCGAGGTGCAGCCGTCAACGAGAAGGTTATCAAACGCGGGTTCTCCCGTGAAAAAGAAAGGATAAATTATGAAGGAAAGAATTGAACGGCTTCAAAAAAGAATGCAGGAGGAAGGCCTGCAGGCATGTCTGATTTCAGATCACAGCGCCATGGAATATTTTATTCATCGCCAGTTTTCCTGCGGTGAGCGGTTAATTGCGCTGATCATCACGGCTCAGGGGCTGCCGAAGCTGGTGCTCAACGAGCTGTTTCCGCTTGAGCTTCCCTCCGATTTTGAATTGGTCCGCTACAATGATACGGAGGATGGCGTTCAGGTCGTTTCCCAGTTTTTAACCGGAAAGGTGGGCGTAGATAAGTTTTGGCCATCCGGCTTTCTGATTCGGTTAATGGCGCAGCGTCCAGATCTGAACCTTGTCGACGGCAATCTTGTCGATCGGATCCGCAGTGTCAAGGACAAGGAAGAACAGGCGAAAATGCGCCAGGCTTCACTGAATAATGATCGGGTGATGGCGCGGGTGCGCGAACTGATCCAGATTGGCAAGACGGAGAAACAGTTGGAGCAGGAAATCAATGCGGCGTTCAGAGAACTGGCCGACAGTGATCCGTCGTTTGATACGATTGTCGCATTTGCGGAAAACTGTGCAGATCCCCATGCTGTGCCAGGCGAGAAAGTCCTGACCGAAGGCATGTCGGTCATCGTCGATATGGGATGCCGGTTCGAAGGCTATTGTTCAGATATGACAAGAACCTTCTTCGTCGGGCATAATTCGATGGAAGCAGTCTATGAAACCGTCCGGCAGGCAAACCTGGCAGGGATTGCGGCGGTGAAGCCGGGTGTAAGATTTTGTGATATCGATCGGGCGTGCCGTCAGGTGATCGAACAGGCTGGGTACGGTCCGTATTTCATTCATCGGACCGGACATGGCATCGGTTTAAGCGTCCATGAACCGTTTGATGTCAGCGCTGTGGATGAGATCGTTGTGGAGGAAGGCATGTGCTTTTCGATCGAACCGGGAATTTATCTGCCCAACGTCGGCGGTGTCCGGATTGAAGATCTGGTGCTGGTGACGGCGGATGGCTGTGAAGTGCTGAATCATGATCCGAAGGATCAGCCGGTACTATGACGTTTTGGATGTTTGTCTTCGTCTTTGTCAATCTGGCAGAAATTCTTTTATGCCTGTGGGATAAATTCTGTGCCTGTACGCATCGCTGGCGGGTTCCGGAGAACGTATTCTTTACGCTGGCTTTTCTGGGCGGTGCATTGGGACTGATTGCGGGCATGATACTTGCCCATCATAAGGTGTCCAAGCCGTCGTTTGTCAAAGTCGCGGCCGCGGCGGGGGTGGTCAATCTGATCGGTATGGCATTATTATTCAACTAACCTGAAATAATTTTGAAATATTATTTCTTATTAATTAAAAATTTGATAAACTGTTGATGATGTGAGGTGCTGTCAATGAACATGAAATGGAAAATTATGATGATGGGCAATTTTTGCCTTAAGGTCCGAGGTAAGGAAATAAATTTAGAGTCTTCCATGGGGAAGCAAATCGCGTCTATTTTTGCATATTTGATTCTTCAACGCGACAGGACAGTCACAAAGGAACAGTTAATTGAAATTTTCTGGCCGCAGAGCCGGAACCCGCTGAATGCGCTGAAGTTCGCGATATTTCGTCTGCGGAATTCGCTGGAACAGCTGCCGGGCGGCAGCGGACGGGATTGGATCCAGACCGTACGCGGCGGATATCGCCTAAATCCACGGGCAGAATTTGAACTGGATATCGCGCAGCTGGATAAAATTGTTCTGCGTGCAGATTATGAAGACGCGAAAGCGCTGACCGGATTGATTCGCGGGGAGTTTATCGCTGATCTGGATGATCCGTGGATTTTAGAAGAACGGGAGCGTCAATGGAAGCGAATTCTGACCGTCACGAATAAAATGGCAGAGGATCTGGAACAGGAAGAGTGCTATGGGGAAGCACTGAATCTTTATCAGGCCTTGTTGGCGATCGAGCCGTTCAACGATCAAGTCAATTATCTGATGCTTCGCATTATGATCCGTCAGCGGAAGTTCAGCGAAGCTATTCGTAAATATGAACAGATTGCGGCGGCCTTCCAGAAGGAATATGGCATTGAGTTCCAGGGAAAGTCGCAGGCTTTGATTTATTTTATCAGTGCGGAAAATGGAGAAGCCGTAAGTCTGGATGAACTGATTTCTTCGTTAAATGAGGATGTCAGCGAACCTCTGGCTTTCTTCTGTGACCGTTCGGTGTTTCAGAAGCTTTATCAGGCACGGATTCGGGAAATTCAGCGTTCCCGTGAGAGCTTCTATGTGATCATGCTTGACCTGCGGACAGTCGAGGGGACAATGCCAGAAGGAGATATGGTGGAATATTTGAGCCGGGTGCTGGAAAGCGAACTGCGCAGCAGTGATATTTTCTGCCGAATTTCAAAAAGTCAGTATGCGGTCATGATGACGCTGCGGCAGCGTGAAGACAGTGATATCGCAGCGAAGCGGATCTGTACGCGGTTTTATAAACGCTATCCGGCAGATCAGACAAAACTGAATTACAATGTCTGTGAAATTCAGCCCATGCCGCTGGCGGATAAAGACTAAAGCAAAAATTTGTTTCACAGTCAGAAGCTGCCGTCTGAGGGTAACCCGGAAACGGACAACAAAAACCTCTTGATGCAGAAAGCTTAATTTCGATTTTTAACTAATTGAACAGAAAGCAGTTTGTTTTCCCATTTGGATGAGGGAAAACAGACTGCTTTTTGGTTTGTGGACAAGCTTGAAATTCGTTTTTATTATTAAATTCCCAAAAGGGCGGCTTCAGGCAAGCGAAAATGAAACGTAAAGATCGAATCGTTTTGGAACAACGACAGCCTGGGGGAACAGTCTGAATTTGTGATGGATCGTTCAAGAAAAATTCCAGGTCAGAAATTGTTTATCAGACAGAGCGGAAAATCGGAAATCATCTCTGTCCTTGTCTGGATTTGAGCATAACCGCAAAAAAAACACAAACCCGGAGGACTTGCGTTACAATGGGGATGATTGCCTATTTGAAGAATAAATCAAACAAAAGAAACAAAATCAGGATGAAAACTGCCGTTGCATCAGGGCTTCTTTAAGCGGCTGCATAAAAGTTCTGCCGATGGGCAGCCGCTGACCGTTGGAAAGCAGGATTTCATTGCCGCAAATTTGTTCAATATGGCGGAAAGCGACGATGTAGGAACGATGACATTGAACGAAGTCATTCGGCGGCAGCGATGCTAACGCATCCTGAAGCTTGGCATACATTTCATAACGCTCATGTGTGGTCGTGATAATGATCTTACGCAGTTCTTTTTCGATGCACACAATCGAATGAAGCGGAATCGGGGTTACCTGATGGCGGCTGTGAAGCATAAAGCTGACACCCTTCTGGGCTTTTCCCAGCTTCATTAAAGCGCGGTCCAAGGCATCCGGCAGCCGCCTTGCCAGCTGAGACTTCAGAATAAAATAAAGATGCTCGGTTTCATAAATATCGCAGACCGGCTCTAAAGAATCGGAAATGAAGATAATCTGTGCTGAAGGCTGGAGCTGATTCAGCTGCTTCGCGACTTCAATGCCGCTCATGTCCGGCATTTTGATCTCCAGAAGATAAAGCTGGATGCCGCTGGATTCAGCCTCTTGCAGCAGCTGTGAGCCGCAGGTCCAGGTGTAAATTTCAGTTTCGATTTCCCGAATCCTGCCCAGGCGCCTGATTTCCTGCGCTATCATCCGCAAATGCAGCGGGTTCTCGTCGCACAAACCGATACAGAGCTTCATACACTTCTCCCCTTTAACTTTTTTTATTATAGCATTTCCTGACGTTCAAATGGAATTGAATATGCATTCCTTCTCAGTGTGAATGATTTGTTCCATGGCTTGAAAGGAAAGGGCAGGTTTCTGTTTTAACAAAATCATTCTGGGAATCCTGTTGATGAAAGCGAAAAACGCATTAGGAATCGGACGCTTCGTCGTTTAAAGTGCTGAGCGTGGCTTCGGCCGCTTCGCGCAGCTGATCTTTCAGCGACTGCGGCTGCAGGATGCGAACACGCCGGCCAAACTGAAACAGCCAGCCTAAAAAGGGCGGAGCGACGCTTAACGTCAGATTGACATCAAAATCCTGATCCGTAATGCGTGTGATCAGAATGTCCTGACCGAAACGGTCAAAGACGGTATTGGCCAAGGATAAATCAAAGCGCAGCGTCATGTTGACCGGATCACTGGCATACATGCCAAAGCTGCGGGCGGTATATTCTTTTAAGTCAAAGGGCAAGCGGGCCAGCGGTTCCTTCTTTAGCCGGATCTGTTCCATCTTATCCAGCCGATAATGCGAAAAGCCCTGATGATGAAAGGAATAGCCGACACAGTAGTAACGCTGATTTTCCCGAATCAAGGCATACGGAAACAGCTGATAGGTCTGTGACTGGCGGCGGTAGCGTTTCTGTTTATGTACAGTGATATCAAAGTAGCGGAATTCAATCTCCACACTTTCCCGCAGCGCTCTTAAGATCTGATCGATATTCGCCAGGATATCCGCGCCGGATGTGTGGTCTGCGGGCAGGATCGGCGTCAGCTGCGGCTGCTGAAAACGCGGACATTCCGCCATCAGCGCACCATTCAGCTGTTCAGCTTGGACAGCGGAAAGCATGGTCAGGGAACTGACAGCATCGCTGAGCAGTTTGAGCTGTGCCAGGGAGTAGCGCGGATTTAACCAGTAGCCTTCATTTTTACGATAGCGGATATCCCAGCCGGCCTGGCGCAGAATCTCGAGATCGGAATAAACAGATTTACGCTCGGCACTGATTTTGTTTTGACTGAGCCGGGCGATGATCTCACTGCATTTGATCGGATGCTCGGCGTCAGTTTCCCGCTGAAGCAGGCGCAGAATTTCCAAAAGCTTCTGTTTTTGCTGCCGCTGATTGGCCATGAATGCCGCCTCTTTTCATTTTCTTAAAAATATTGTATCACTGTCCGATTAATCGGACAATCTAAAATCGCAGCTGTGGTATGATTAGACACAGATTGAGGAGGGAACATAGGATGGAAGTAAAATATAAAGGAATGTTGGCAGCCGGCGGACAGCTTGCTGGAATGGCCTATCTGATTTCCGGTTATGGCAATGCCGGAGTGTTTCTGCTGGGAACGACGGTTGCTGCGCTGGTTTTATTCCAGAGTGATCTGCATCGGCGCTGGCCCTGGAAGGCAGCGGTCATGGCGATGATTGGCGGCGGATTGATTCTGTGGATGCAGCCGATGGCTGCGGATCCCCAATGGCAGCTCAGCGTTGTGCTCAACAGTGTCATTGCGATGCTGGGCTGCCGCTGGCTGACTTCCATGACAAAATATGAACGGCAGGAAGTCCGATGGCTGCTGGATTGGCTGATGGCATTGGCCTTGTTGTTCTGCGGGTTGTTGTTTGCGATGCCGGCCTCTTTGCGCGGCTATGTGATGCAGCCGCACTATGCTGCCAGCTCCTCAGCCTGGCCATTGGGTTTGTTCCCGCTGCTGGTCTTTATGCCGTATTTTCCAATCCGTCTGCGCTTATTCTGCCATCCGATGCCGCGCCGCCTTCCGATCGGGGTGCTGAATACAAAATAGACTGGGCTAACCGCTATTTTCTGTGGTAAACTAATCATCTGAGGGAGTGGATTTGATGACTGAGTTTCTGATTAAAAAATTTGTTAAAAACTATACGCAGACGGAAGACGCGAAAGTTCGCGAGCATTATGGCCGTCTGAGCAGCCTGACGGGAATTGCCTGCAACGTATTGTTGTTTGCGGTAAAATTAGTGATGGGAACCATCGCGCATTCCATCTCAATTACTTCAGATGCTTTCAATAACCTGTCGGACAGTGCCAGCTGTCTGGTAACCTTATTCGGCTATAAGCTGGCGGCGAAGCCGGCGGATAAAGATCATCCGTTTGGGCATGGCCGCATTGAATATCTGACGTCGCTGATTTTGGCGTCCGTCATTTTGATCGTCGGTTTTGAGCTGCTGCGGGGATCGGTGATGAAGGTGATCCATCCGGAAGACGTTCAGTTCAGCTGGATTGTTTTGATTTCGCTGGCGGCATCGATCGGCGTAAAACTATGGATGTGCGGTTTTAATCGTAAGCTGGGGCGGCGGATTGATTCTTCCGTGATGCTGGCAACCGCTCAGGATAGTCTTAACGATGTGATCGCGACGTCGGCCACGGTCGTTTCTCTGGTGCTTTCCGCGTTTGTCAGCGGACCGATCGATGGAATAATGGGCGTCGTGGTTTCCATCTTTGTGCTGTTTTCCGGTTATGGGATCATTAAGGATACGATCAGTGAGCTGCTGGGACAGCCGGCGGATAAGGAACTTGTCGCAAAGATTTCTGAGATTATGCTGAACCGGCAGGAAATTCTCGGCCTGCACGATATGATGATCCACAGCTATGGGCCAGGAAATTTAATCGGCAGTGCCCATGCCGAGGTCAGTGCTCACGGTGATCTGCTTCAGATTCATGATACGATCGATGAAGTGGAAAAAGAAATTTATGAGCAGCTGCATGTCATGTTTACGATTCACATGGATCCGATCCAAACCGATAATCAGGAAATCGAGGAAGCCCGGAAAGTGGTCAAAGCCATTTTGGAACAGATTGACAGCCGGCTGAGCTTTCATGATTTCCGCATGGTCAGCGGGCCGACCCATACCAATTTGATCTTTGATGTTGTCGTTCCATTTGAATGTCCGCTGAGTTTCAGCGACATCCGTGAACAGATCAATACCCGACTGAGCCAGCAGAAGCAAAAGTGGTACACCGTGATCACCTTTGACCGTGATTATATCGCGGAGTAGAAAAAGCGATTCGAGGAATTTAGACTGGTCTTTAAACGGAAGAGAAGGCAGTCCCATTAAGGCTTTAGGGGAAATCCTCAAAAAAATTGAAAGATACCGGTTGGAGGCAGTTTGTTTCCAGCCGTTTTTTTGATTGAAAACAGAATGAGAGGATCGCGGGTCAGGAACTTGCCTGCCGTTTTAACCATAGAAAAAGGCCAGCCGCAGCTGACCCTTAAAAAAGGAATAACGCTTTAAAGGAAGCATTACGAATTCATTTCACATTGATCAGCCTTATCGGAAATCCAGGCATTGATTCTGTGCCATTGTTGATTCAGACATTTTTCTGCCGAGGCTTCTTCTTTCAGACAGGTATGCAGGATCTGATTTTCCACTTGAATTCGCTGGTAGTTGTCGGTTATTTCACGGCAGTTTTGTTCATTGATCTCAGCGATTCCCTGCGGATCATGGGTTAAGGCATTGACGACCTGCGCGTCCAGCTGACCGACATCGCGCATCTCGGCCAGAATTCGGCAGGAACGTTCTAGGGTATAGGCCTGTTTATAACTTCTTTCTCCAGTCAGCGCGCTGAAGATATCGGCGACGGCCAGAATTCGCTGCGGCAACGTCAATTGTTCAGCGCTCAGCTGGGCCGGATATCCGGTACCATTTAATTTCTCATGATGCCGCAAGGCAATGTCGCAAATTTTCTGACTGACCCAGCCATTCAGGATCACCGCGGTTTTTTCAACATGTGTTTTCATGATCGCCATCTCCTCAGCACTTAAGCGTCCGGGATTTTCCAGAATTTCAAGAGGAATGCCGATTTTGCCTAAATCATGAAACAATCCGGCAATTTTGAGCGTCATCAGCTCCGCGTCCTGCAGTCCGCAGCGCTGGCCGAGTTGGACAGCGGTAGACGCCGTAATCATCGTGTGGGTCACTGTATGCCGGGAACGGAAATCAATGATGACAATCAACATCATCAACAAGGTTTCAACCTGCTTTTGTGTAAAGGGAAACCGCCGTTCTGCCTGAAACAGAAAATCCTTCGGCATCATGGAAAGCGGCTGCAGCCCGGTTTTAACGGCGAGTTCAATTATTGCCGGCGCATAGCGTCCCTGATTTTCGGGAGCCTGCGCACGGTTCAGAAAGTCTTCTATCGATCCGGCACCGTAGGTAGTAAAGATATCCAGACGATCGCAGAAGCTGATGAGATTGGCAGCCTCTGCGATTTGTTTATTGATTCCAGCGGCCATCATCTGATCCCAACGGCTGTGATGATACAGCACAGCTTCAGCCCAGGTGGAAAACGGGGAATAATGATGCAGAAAAAGCAGGCCGTAAATGGAATGATCCCAGCAGGTTTCGGTTTCAAATTGAATCATGCGGGCAATTTCTTCGGTTTTATAAGCTCCGATATCATGAAGAAAGGCCAGGCAATCCAGATCCCGCCGCTGTTCATCACTGACGCCTGCGGCCGCTAACAGCTGATCGGCATAACCAGCGGTCCGCAGTTCATGCCCGACTAAACGCGGATCGATCATATCAAAGCAATTGCCAAGCAAACCTAAAATCTGTTGCGCGCTGATTTCAGTCATCGGGATCATGCGTCTTCCTCCTTGAAGTTGTAGAATGTTTTGTGATCTAACCAAATCGAATTTCATTATAACATTAAGATCGGCCAAAAGAAAAGAAAGAACGGTAATTCCACTTTCTTAGCGGTTTCCCATTCTTCCTTGGACAGAATTTCAATTATTCCTGATTAGCGCGGATCATCAGATCGCAGACCTGATTGGCATACGCGATCGGATCTTCAATCTTGTAGCCCTCAATCAGCATCGCCTGGGTATAAAGCAGATCCGTGTATTCGTCCATCAGCTCCGGATGCTTGTCATAGATCTTCTGCAGGGTGGTGAAGATTTCATGATCCGGATTGATTTCCAGAATCTTGCCGGCCTTGACTTCATTCTGATTCGGCATCTGATTCAGCACCTTTTCCATTTCCATCGACAGGCCTTCATCCGAAACCAGGCAGACCGGGTGCGATTTCAGACGGGAGGACAGGCGGACTTCCTTGACCTTTTCGCCCAGAGCCTCTTTCATCTTATCCAGCATGGACTTGTTTTCCTGGGTCTTTTCTTCCTTGGCCTTCTTTTCTTCTTCATCATCCAGATCCAGATCACCCTGGTTGATGGATTTGAATTTCTTTTCCTTGTATTCCATCATGATGTTGGCTGCGAATTCATCGACATCATCTGTGAAATACAGTACTTCGTAGCCTTTGTCCTGAAGCTTTTCCATCTGCGGCAGCTTTTTAATCATCTCCAGGCTTTCTCCGCTGGCGAAGTAGATCTGATCCTGACCTTCCTTCATCCGTGAGACATATTCGTCCAAGGTCGTGTATTCATCATTGTGTGTAGACTTGAACAAAAGCAAATCCTGCAGCTGATCCTTATGCATGCCGTAATCCTGATAGACGCCGAATTTCAGTGACAGACCGAAGTTTTTGAAGAATTCTTCATATTTTTCCCGATCATTTTTCAACATGTCTTCCAGCGTGTTTTTGATCTTCTTTTCAATGCTCTTGGCCAAGGTTTTCATCTGGCGGTCCTGCTGGAGGATTTCACGCGAAATGTTCAGATTCAGATCGTCGCTGTCAACTAAGCCGCGGACAAAGCGGAAGTAATCCGGAACGAGATCCTTGGCTTTATCCATGATGAACACGCCTTTGCAGTACAGCTGCAGACCTGGTTCATAATCAGCGCTGTAGAAATTGTACGGCGTTTTTGCCGGAATAAACAACAGCGCGTTGTAGGAGGTTGTGCCTTCTACGGAATAATGCATGACCTTGGCTGGGTTTTCCCAGTCCATGAATTTATTTTTATAGAAATCGTTGTATTCGTCTTCCTTGATTTCGGATTTATTGCGCTTCCATAACGGAACCATGGAGTTCAAGGTCTGGATTTCCTTGACCGTTTCCGGTTCGTCCTTGCCTTCGATGGTTTTGGTCGTTTCCACTTCCATCTCAATCGGCCAGCGTACATAGTCGGAATATTTCCGGATCAGATTTTTGATCGTGTATTCGTCCAGATACTGATCGACTTTATCATCTTCACTTTCTTCCTTCAGTTCCAGAATGATCTTGGTACCGACGGTTTCCTTCATGATCGGGGAAACGGTGTAGCCATCCTCGCCATTGGAGATCCAGGAATAGCCCTGTTCGCTCTGGGCGCTGCGGGTTTCAACAATGATGCGCTGCGCGACCATGAACGCGGAATAGAAGCCGACGCCGAACTGACCGATAATGTCGACATCACTGGTGCCTTCCTCCAATTTCTGTTTGAATTCCAGCGATCCGCTGTGGGCAATCGTACCGAGGTTGTTTTCCAGTTCCTCCTGAGTCATGCCGATACCTGAATCGGTTAACGTAATCGTGCGGTTATCCTTATCCAAATCGATGCGGATTTTTAATTCACTCTTATCCACGCGCTGATTCTCATCCGTCAGCGACAGGTAATACCGTTTGTCCAGGGCATCGGATGCATTGGAGATCAGCTCCCGCAGAAAGATTTCCTTGTTGGTATAGATAGAATGAATCATCAGATCCAAAAGACGCTTGGATTCAGCTTTAAACTGTTTTTTAGCCATAATGATTTCCTCCTTTTAGCACTCTTGATAAGTGACTGCTAAGATAATATAACACTTTTCCCGGATCCTGACAAGACCGCTGCGCACTTTTCCACAAATTTAAAAGATATAAAAAAGAAAAGGATGCCGGACATCCTTTCATCGAAGCTGAATTTGTGGTTGAAAAGTGTGTCTTACTGCGCTGAGGAAGCCTTTTCAGCCATTTCAATGTTGGCTAAGCAATGTTGATCACAGGCCTTTTGTGTAAACGGACAATGTTGGGATGCCTGCGTGCAGCAGATGTAAAGCAGCGCGTCCAGACGGCGCAGATCGGTATTTGCGGCTTCCAGCAGCGAACTTAGCTGCATCTGAAATGGATTTTCCATAAGTTCCTCCTTGTTTGGTCTTATTATATCTCGATGAAAGAGAAAAATAAAGATTATCCATTACCGAGAAACGGCAAATTTTTACGTTGTTTTGCGTTATGATTCATATACAAAAATAACTGGAAGGGAGGCGCAGGATGAAAGCAAAACGTTCGCTGGGTGAAAATCTGCGGCTGCTGCGGGAAGAACGCGGCATCAGCCAGAAAGCGTTAGGTCAGAGTTTAAGCTTAAGCGACGGTGCGATTTCCCGTTATGAAAATAATACCGCGGAGCCGGATATCCGCACATTGTGCAAGATGGCGGAAATCTTCGGCGTGGATTTCAACTATTTGCTCGATTATCATGGATATGTTCGGAAAACTCAGGATATTGTATTGGAAAATAAGGACGTGGAGCTGCTTGATCACTATCATCTCTGTTCGTCCGCCCATCAGCGCCTGATCCGGATCATCGCGAAAGAGCTGGCCCGGCAGGATCAGCAGTGGCCGCAGCGGACTCCTTTTTCGTCACTGGAGGCAGCGAATTTAATTCATGAAGATAAGGAGGAATGGCTGGAACCTGAGCCGCCCATAGAGCTGACAAAGAAGCCGGCCCGATCCCGGAAAAAGAAAAAAACCGATTCTTAACTTGGTGAAGCAGGAAAAGAAATCGGTTTTTGATTGCGAAATTGAATCGGCAGAGTCAGTTCAGTTCAGCCACGGCCGCCGTCAGCTCACGCACTTTCTGTTCGCTAACGATCTCATAATCCAGTTCGTGCGGTGCAGGGGCATAGGCGTAGGTGACATGATTGCCGGAGGTCGTCGGATCGCTTTGCCAGTCCTTGCATGAGGAGTGCAGCTGGTGTATCCCGGTCTGTTTCAGCAAACCTAAAGCATTGCCCGCATGAACACCGCTGCCGGCCAGAATTTCAATTTGATCACCATATTGTTTCTGCAGCCTTGCGATGACGTCAATACCCTGCTCGGCTTTGGCTTGTCCGCCGCTGGTCAGAATGCGATCTGCTTTCCATGCGATCAGCTGACTGAGAGCCACATCCCAATCCACAGCGCAGTCAAACGCCCGGTGAAAGACAAATTCTTTGCCATAACGATGGGCCAGATCAATCATTTTCCAGGTTTGTTCCGCGTTGATCGTTCGATCCTCATGCAACGCGCCGAAGGCCAGCCCATCCGCGCCATGCGTTAAAAGCAGCTCGGCATCCGCGTATAGAATTTCAAACTCAGCCTCGCTGGTGCAGAAACCAGCGCCGCGACTGCGCACCATGGTGATGATCGGGATCGTCACTTTCTTTTGGGCTTCGATCAGATTCGCCAGCGTCGGCGTCAGTCCGCCTAAAGCCAAGGCAGAATTCAGCTCAATCCGATCGGCTCCTCCTGCCTGCGCGGCCAGACAATCCAACGCGCTTCCGCAGCAAATTTCAATTTTCGGTTTCATGCAAGTTCTCTCCTTTTTATTACTTTCATTGTAACGGTCTTACCATCAGAGTGCAAGTCGTCAAAGCATTTCATCATCCGTGTCAGTCGGGGCGGAATGCGCCCAATCGAAAATAAATAAAAAAGGCAGAAACGCGGCAGGGCTTCGTTGTTATCCCGAATTCCTTCGCTTCTGCCTGATGGGATGAAAAATTTTTACTGAACTTCTGGACGCAGTGTGACGACGAAGAAATCGCCGGTTTCCTCTGTATCAAATTCTTCCAGATAAATAAACAGGAATTCCGATTCCTCCGAAGGCACTTCAAATACCAGCTTGTAAGTCACTGATTTGCCTTTTGCCAGCTCAAATTCTTCCGGCATGACGTCTTTATCATTCAGGTTGACTAACGGGTAAATCAAGCTCTCCGTCGTCTCCCACGTCAGCACAAAATCGGTATCGAACATCGGCAGCGCATCATCGAAGGTGTTGGTTTCTTTCACCGTGACGCATAACAGCCGCATCCCTTCTTTTGCGGTATACCCGCCGAAGGTATCGGTCAGTTCAACGTCTTCAACGATAAAGTCAAAGAATTCGTTGCGCATCGTATCGCCAAGTTCCCCATAGTAGACGCCTTCCTCTTCAGCGGAATGACGGGCGATGATGTTGCCGGTTTCCTTATTGGGTTTGCCGGAACCGGAACAGCCGGCTGTAAAAAGCAAAGCTAAAGTAAGCAGTGCTGCGGTAAGTTTTTTCATCATTTTCTCCTCCTGCGTGTAAATGTCAGAATTTCCCTAGATTTCTGATCGGTGGTTCATCACTTTCCATTTTACGCGCTTTTGTTCAATTTAGAAACGTTTATTTCCAAAGGAAATGGATTGCTCAATTGAAAAGTTAAGTTCCACTTCTGGGCGGGGCAAGTGGAAATCACTC
>ERZ1108168.139-NODE-139-length-71597-cov-7.643594_pt1 | contig 71597 bp, 50 predicted proteins | sample MGYA00403704_ERZ1108168 | MGnify/ENA primary metagenome ERZ1108168 (study PRJEB35170, sample SAMEA104062421) | human gut metagenome | biome: human gut; feature: human-associated habitat; material: faeces | place: Denmark | collected 2012-06-12 ...
GAGCATCTGACTGTTAATCAGAGGGTCCTTGGTTCAAGTCCAAGAGGAAGAGCAAGAAAGTCCGTCACTATGGCGGACTTTTTTGTATTTATTCCCCTCAACAAAACGACAATGTCACCTTTATCATAGTCGCAAAACTACGCTATATGCTTATAGCAACCGTCTACCCTGTCCCATCCGTATAACTATAGCCACCATTCCCGAACACGCCGAATATCACAACTCATTAAAAAAAATGCTTCCCTTTAAAATATTCCTTTTTCACATTCGTCTACCAGAATAGATGGTATACCTCGACAACAAATTTAATAACCCTAAACTTTTCACAAGTATGTTTGGATTAAAAAGAAGAAAGATAATATCTTTACTCATAATAGACGCAAAGTGCACTGGTTGCGGTACGTGTATAGACAGATGCCATCAGGCTGATGACAAAAAAGATAGTGGAATAATGTACTTTAATAACAAAATCCCGGTTAATACACTGTTGTCGAGAAAACGTTACGCAGTGCTTCATCTGAGAAAACGGTTAACCCGGTTATATGAAGAACTTCTGGACAGTGAATAATTCTTTGACATAAGCCAAGCCATTTTCCAATTCTATTAGTTACTTTTGTGCAATACCAATAACAGTAAGGTAATATGGAAAAGAAAACAATTGTAGCACGCGTCGAGGTGCTTCCTGGCAAAGAACAGGAGTTTATCAGTAAAGCAGAACCTCTGATACAAGAAACAAGAGCTGAAGAAGGCAATATCAGTTACAATCTTTATCAGAATCCAACGAACCCGGTAGCATTCATCTTTTACGAAGAGTACAAAGATCAGCATGCAATAGAAATACATGCTACATCCACACATTTCCGAACGTTCGGGAAGGCTATTAAAGGGTTATTGGCGTCAGAGCTAATCATCGAATCGTTCTAAACAAGTTATTCGGCTATAGCCAATGCAAGTATGCTAAAACGCACTTCACCAGCTTTTTCAAGGGCAGAAGCACAGGCCACGGTAGTAGCTCCGGTGGTAAGCACATCATCAATAATAAGTACATGCTTTCCCACGAAACACTCCGGAGTAACAAGATGAAAGGTACCATCCACGTTTTCCCAACGTTCAAACACAGATTTACGAGTTTGCGTTTCGGTATTCTTTTCACGTACCACACCGGAAGTTTCTACTGGTATGGAAGTAATAGCAGAAACTCCGCGAGCTATCCATTCGCTCTGATTATAGCCGCGTAGTTTCTGTTTTTTCTTATGAAGCGGTACAGGAACAATTACATCCACCCCTTCAAAAAAGCCGGAAGAAAGTAATTCTGCTGCCACACAACGTCCCATTACTTCTCCAATTTCCTTTTGACCACCATACTTCAATTGATGAAGGATATGACGAAAATCACTTCCCCGTCGATAAAAGAAATAAGCCGTAGCTCTTTCCAGAGGTATTTTCCCCCAGAATAATTGCTCCGCCAAATTATCTTTAATCTGATGGTATCCCGTACGAGGCAACTCCATATTACAACGGGCACACAAACACTTTTCTCCTTTTGCCAATGGACCACCACATATCAGACAACAGCGCGGAAAAAAGAGAGAAAAGAAAGAGCTAAACCAGTCTTTCATAATACTTAATGATTAAGCAATCCTTCTGGCAGGAGTTCGTTTACCAAATTCTGCAAAAGCGAATGAATCCCCCCATTCGTAGCAATAATATGATGCCCTTCTATAAAATGTTTATTCCCACAAAAATCGGTCACCTCTCCACCGGCTTCCAATACAATCAATGCAGCCGCAGCATAGTCCCATTTACCAATAAATGCTTCCAACCAACCTTCAAAGCGTCCGGCAGCTACATAGCAGATAGCAGCAGCGGCAGAGCCATTCATACGAATACCACCCACTCTGCCATAAAGGTTATCTAACAGGTGCAGTGCTGTCTGTTTATATGCCCCGTCATTGTAAGGCAGTTCTACTATAAGAAAAGAATTGGTTATATCCCGAACTTCCGAAACTTGCAACTGTACACCATTCAACCAAGCCTTCCCTCCTTTCCAGGCATAAAAACACTCGTCACGGCAAACCTCATAAACAACACCAAGTAATAATTCATCGCGGTTACGCAGCGCAATACTAACACAATAGGGGGCATTATCATGGATATAGTTAGTAGTTCCGTCCAGCGGATCAATTACCCAACAATAGGGTTCGTCATTATAAGTAGCCGACCCTTCTTCGGCAATAAATCCCGCCTCGGGAAGTAATGTAGAAAGTGCTGCTACTAACTTTTTCTCTGATTCCTTATCTACATAAGAAACATAATCGTGCGCACACTTCTCGACAACATATTCAGAGCGAAAATTCTTCCGCTCTTCTCTCAGAAAACCACCGATAGCATTTGCTATACAGCATACATCGGCAGTCAATTGTTTTAAATCTAACATCTCATTTTAATTTAATCCTTCGATTTTCCCAAAGAATACACCTTCGACATTCCCGCATAAATGCCGGTATCAGAAAAATCACATACGATTGTCTTTACATGCTTATCTACAGAAGGAATACAAATATCCACATTAATAACAGATTGTGTCTGTGCTGGATCTGCAATATGAAAATATAAAGCGGAATTCTCCAGTTTTTTAAAAAGTAGCGCACAACCTTTATCCACCTTTACCGTAATCTTACCATGATTGAACGTTGCAGCCCGATAAAACACCATCTCCCAAACATCCAGTTTCTTATTTCTGACTACCTGAATCGAATCGCTATTGGCAAGAATCTCTATATTGTCTACCGGATAAGCAGTCATGTCTTTCACCGTCTTTTTATTGGGAACCACAATATAAGCATAGGTTGCATCCCGGGGTGACAGCCCATGATCAAAACCCAGCGTAAATACATCTGTATCTTGCTCCATCCTTGGGGCAGCCGTATTGATATCATACCAGTTGCCGGACTGTGTTTTATTACTTAGAAAAACATTACCACCCATAGGGAATACATAGCCAACCTCATTGTGTAGTACCCAACTCAGTTTATCTTTATAGAAGTAATTTCCAGCTCCTACTGTGGAAATCCGGTTATTATCGGCTATGGTAACCGGTAACTCGTTATTGAGCAGACATTGATTCACCGTTGTACTGATACTCTCCGTGGCAGTAGATGTAATCCCTGCGCCCAGACATACAACCTCATCATCAAAAAAGAACCATGCCTTTTTTGCAGTAGTATTTATTCCGGCATAATCATCCTGATAGGCATAAGCAGTTACCCCATAGATACTGTCTGACACACCACCGGCAAAGGTGGATGTTCCTCTCGTTTGCCAATCACTGGCAGCTTTAGGAATAGTTGTCATTTGCGGTGCTGTCACTCCGGGTATTTTTGCCCAGTCCCACACCGGGAAGATATTATAATACTCATCTCCCTTTATTACTATATTAGTACAACCATCCGAAAGGAAATAAGTTTTCAGATTCTCGCCATTCCCATACTCACACCGCATAGTACGAGAAGAAGCCATACGAACATCAAATGCATACCCCGGACGTACATGCAACGTATAATCTCCGATAAAATAGTGTGTATGGCACGGTTTCACAGCATAATCCGCTGGTTTCTTTCCGGCAAGGCGATCAACAATCGCCTCATATTCATCTGCATATTCCGGATCCAGAATGATCATTCGTTTAGCAAACTCAGCCATTGCGCTTTTATCCAGAATACCGGGACGGCTTACTCCACGCCCCAACACATCATATGACATATATTTACCACGAATCGTCTGGTAATAAGTACCCCGCATGAACTTACTCAGAAGTGCCAGTTTATCTGCTGGCAAAGCATACTGGGTACCTCTTGTATACATAGCCACCTGGGTCACTCCTTTCAGTATTTCGTCACCATAGCCACCTATATACAACTGTACTCCATGCTGAAAATAACAGTTATCATATTGAAATCCCTCCTTAGTAGTATACACAACAGTACTATATGAATAAGCAATGGCCTTTTTCAACATCTCTTCATCAGCTGTCAGGCAAGCCCGGTAAATCCAATGCAAGGCAATATCAGTCATATTGGCTCCGGTCCGTTTGGCCGGATCACCACCTTCAGCTTTCATCCGTTCCAAAGTTTTATGCTCAAGATCGGCAGGAATATGCTTTTTTCCCGTGCGCATCTGAATTAAAAGAACACCCATCCGTTGTGGTTCGGCTATCTGATTATACCACCAATTACTACAATTCGGATTACGCCGGTACCAATATTCAAGTGCAGCCACAATCTTACTATACAATGCTTCCTGCTGATAGTGTTTATTCTTCGGATTTGTATAGGCAAAAACAAAATCATAGACACGGTCAATGTGAATCAACGGTTCCCAGTTTGTACGATCCGTACGACTATAATCTATATCTGTGAATGAACCATCGGCAGCATTGTACTTAGTCAGGTATTCATCAATAGAAGGATTGCCGGCAAAATCCATCCGTATCTTATCCATCAACATTTCAAACTCATTTACTTCTCCCGGTGAAGGAGATAAAAGGCGGGTATTTGCCATGCTCGGTAGAAAAGGCACTGCAAGTACAACCAATACTACCATACAACGAAACACTGTTCTCATAGTCTGTTTTTTATAAATTACTTCTATAAATTGTCAGTAAAGTTGGCAATTTTCTATGAGATACAAGCTATTATACAGTATATTTTTCCTCTTTTTAAGATCCGGAAGAACCTAATATGATTCTGCTTCAATGATAATTAAATACTATATTTTACAAAAAGTATAAAAATCGGAACATTCCCTGCCTGTGGCTGTTTTATTCCTATAAACAATTAAAATAGAACGATTATGAGTGGTATTATTAACAGAAACAATCCTATTGCCGAAGAGAACATTGATCCTGACGGACGTCCGGCAATTGATAAGTTTGAAGATTGGAGTAATGAAGTATCAGAAACCGAAAATGCGTTTCATGATACCAAAGAAAACATTACTAAAAGTAAGAAAGAACGGATCAAGGAAATGGATAAAGTCATCAAAGAAGATTTGAAATGAAACAGTGCTTCTTCTCTCAGAGAATGCTGATTATCAAGCATTAAAAAAGTACGTACTTTTTTACTACAAACTAACGTATTTAACACAGCGTTAAATACGTATTTAAGTAGTAGTGAAATACGTACTTTCTTTATATAAAGAATCTATTTATTGGTGTACACATCCACCTTGAACTCTTCGGAAGGAAGAGTGGTAAGTTCTCCATAAGGAGTAAGAACTGACTGAATTCCTCCCTGTCCGACCCCCGAAGTACCACTATTCGTACGAATATACTTTCCGCAAACAGCCATATCCCAATCCGTACGGAGGCGCCAGTGAGCATCATCTTCTGCAGAATTCAGCGGCGAAGTACCTACTACCTCACCGGTAGACAAAGAGATATAAGTCCACTGCATATCATTCAGTCCGGATAAGGTAACCAAACGGTCTTCCTCTTGTATAACAGATTTCTCCGAAGCACAAGAAGTGAACAGACCTATACCTATTAAAATAAAAATAATCGGTTTCATAACTAATTTTTCATTTACAGTTATCAAGGTAGAGGAGCATAACGAATGGTCAGTTTTCCATTCTTCCGGTCGTATCCCTGGAACTGTAATTTAACGGTTTGTCCGTTTGCTTTACGAACCACAAACGGGTGAGACTGAGGAGTATTAGTATCAGGAACCAGCCACTCCACAGGACTGGCTGAAAGTCCGCTTTCTATAGTAGAAGAGGTAGAAAGCTTTAACTCTCCTTTGATAGGCAGATCTTTCTCTGTACACGCATATTCTGTTCCAGTGCGATAGTCATTCACAGAAAAACTGTTTATTTTCCCTTCCCCTAATTTCCCATTGCCAATTTGCCTGACAATCAGAAAATATTTGGGAGAGCGGAAAGACTGAAAATCAGCTAATTTATCTGTAAAGTTAAGCCCTACTTCAATAGTCTTGAAAGATTCAAGTGTACCGTTTCCCTGCATATAATAGTCACCACCCTGTGTCAACATTAACGGATAATCTAATATGACGGAAGGAGAAGCGGCATCTCCTTCGGCTACACCCAAACGAAAATAGAGATCATTACGGGATGTATAAGTCAACTTCACCCGAAAAACAACAAGCGGAGTATGAATCTCCGGTTCTACCATAAGTGCCTCTGCATCCAAATCGGCAAGACCACCCTCAGCGGCAGGGAGTAGAAAATATTTATAAGGATAATAGCACTGACCTTCACTTCCCCACCAGGTTCCCCAGGAATTTACTACAATGAAAGCTCCACGCTCGTCTTCAGTAATCTCTCCATCACCATTTAAATCATAGGCTACCGTATCATCATACCCGGCAATGGTAAGAGCATGTGCTCCGTCCGTACCGGGACGGGTGATCATATGTGTCAATCCAGTGACAGATGTCCCCTTATAGGTAACCTCTTTCCAGTCAGAGCTCTTGCACGAAAAAGTAACCACACCACCCGGTTCTCCCTCTTCGCCACGATTATAAAGATACTGGCGAAGGCGATCTATACCTTCCCGCGTCTTTAGAGTAAACTTTGAGTAACTCTTCACCCGATAATTCATAGCGCGAAGATATTTATCATAACCAGTCATCCAGGTAGTAGAAGAGGTGGCAGCACTCTCATCATTCATATCACTCAATGTTACAGCACCAGCTACCTTCATCATGTTATAACCCAGTTCAGGATGAGAGCCCTGGTCATTTCCTTCATTCAGATAATTCCAGGTAAAATGATAATTGAATATGTGTTCAGGACTATCAGCAGCACGATCAAGCAAACGGTTCAACTCATAAGTATAAACATAGCGCACACCAGAGGCTTGTGAGCAGGAATTACCCAACTGAGAAAATACAGGAGGGAAATATTTCAAGGTTGAATTATCTACACCCTCCGGGAGTACAGCAGAGGAGGCAGAACGTGTATTCGTCCCCCACTCCGGTATTCTTTGCCTGCGGGAGATATCCTCCTGCGTCAAAGGCTTCACCGGATAAACAGGGCGTACCTGCTGTGCTACCGATGACAGACCGATAGCAAGCAGGCAAGCTATTAAAATTATATACTTTCGTGAATTATTCATTTACGATGATTCATTATCCGATTATAAGTTTTAAGTGCCTCATCACGCACAGCTTGTGAATAACGGCTATCCTGACTCATAGCCTGTGCCACCTGGCTTATTTCATTGTGGCGACATGACATCCTGAACCATCCCAGCGCTTCAAGCAATGAAACCTGAACCGGTTCATTATCCGTTTTCTGGAGATACTCCAATAACTGAGGAATCTGGCTGTGCACATTATAATTGCGTAAATAGCGGATACGCCCCAACCGTTGATTCACCGTCAGACTATCATCTGCATAAATAGAACTAATATCTTTCAGCCAACGGTTAGAATTTACTTCAATAGCACGTTTAATGCCTTGCTCTGCCTTTTCGCTCTCTACATACAATGACGGATTAAACTGTTTCTGAAACTCAGCCGTCAATGCTTTTTCCGGGAGAAGTGCAAGTGCCTGTTTTACATTAAATTCAATACGCTCCGCTGTATTATTACGAATGGCAGCACGAATCAACGCAGGAACCAGACGATCATCTCCATTACGAGCAATCATATTGATAGCAAAACGCTGGATCATTTCATAACTATCGGATACAGCTAAATCAAGACAACGGATAAAGTTATCATCGTCATATTCAGAAAGTAATACCAGACATTCCATACGCACGATATCAGACGGGCTACTCATAAACTTATCCAACAGTTGTTTGGAGTTCATCTGTCCGCCATCCGAAAGCTGCCTCAATGCCATAGCCTGCAAAGCAGGATAAGAACTATTCAGTTGTTTCTTCCACCAGGCAGCATTTTTAGTTGAAAGCACCTCATTGATATCAAATCCCAGAGAAACGGGAACAGCAAAATGAAAAGTAGGATCACCAATCAAATGCCCTTCCAGATAAGGATTTTCCATCGCCATACGCCCAACTCTCATGCCCAGACCAACAAGTCCCAAATAACGATCTGTCCACTTCTCCTGCAGCACGTTTACACTGTTTGCAAGTACAGCCATTGTATTGCCTTTACCCGAAATATAGGCACCGGCTATATATTTATCTTTATGGAAAGAACCGTTGAAACAAGCATCCAGCACGATAAAACGGGCATTGGGAGTATAGTTGTCAAAGTCTTCAATATACAAATCGAGACTACGCAGGAAAAGAGAATCTTTTTGGGTGATTTCCGGATCAAAACTACCTTCAAACCAGGAAGCCGGCAGATCATCGAAACGCTTACTTAATACCAACTGTATCGAATCAGTATTCTTTCCCTTCTCACGGGCATGACGCATTGTTTCACGCAAATAAAGCTTGATGCCCTCCACCTGATCTTTAGTAGTCTGCGGTTCGGGCAGATCATTCATATATTCTATTTCCACATCTCCGTGATGATGGAGAATAGCGATATCAAGATCATTGCGCTGAAGTTCGGACATCAGGCGATACTTCACAGCAGCATCCCGTTTGTGATCAATATACTCAATGCCATTTTGCTGTATCCGTGTCCAGGGAAAGTTTTCAACTAAAGCTAACTTCTCATCAATCCGGGCCATCATAGATTCGGATACATACCCCTGCCCACTGAAGTAAAGTAACTGATCGGCAAGGTTAGTATTTTGCTTTAAAGCCACTACCTTTTGCAGATAAGCACGTAACTTATCATATTTAGAAGCATCATCAGCCGACATTTTTATACGTCCCGAATAGATTTCAGGAGACAGAAATTGCGGAGAATCCGGAGACAGAGAGTAGTAGTAATACAATGGATACTGTTCATCTTTATCCAGAAAATTGAACTTCAGATCGAAGTCGTCATAGAAGCGATCAGAAGGCACCGATGATTCGGTACGGGGAAAGGTTTCCTGATTCATTTTAAAAGCAGAAGTCAGGTGTTGTGCATCACGTATCATAGGTACCGGAATATCCCCGACAAAAACAGCTCCTTCAATAGGGCATTCCTTTTCAAGATACAACTGTTGAAGCTGAAAGCGAATCGAATCAGGGACTCCCCAACGGTCTACAATGATGTAGGTCTTTAGTCCGTCATTCTCTACAGCCTTAGCATAATTATCTATATCCGTACGAGCTTCCTTATAGCTCACCGGATCAACTACAATAGCGAAACCCCGTTGAAGTTTTGCAGCCAATGCAACAGAGGTTATTGTTCCGGCAAGAATCAGTAAGCTAACTATTCTTTTTATCATTTTTCGTCTATTACTTTAATTCATTAAAAAGTCAAATTCACACCCACATTTAATTGATTACGGTTTGTACCGTCCAAAGGTACATAATCTCCCGTGTAATGTTTCAATGTATACTCCGCATATACTCCCAGCCACGAGTGAAAACCGGAAATAGCAAGAGGAACCTGTGCCTTTGCACCTATATTCCCTTGACAGTAGGCAGCTGCAGAGGTTTCAAAAGCAGGAAGGCTATAAACAGTTTTCAGCTTCAGTCCATCAGCTGAAAAGCTGGAAGAAAGCCTGTGATTATACATCCCGTTAAGATAGATGCTAAGCAGACTTTTCTTAACAGGAAGGTTCTTACAGGCATTCAGTACAGCATAAGCAGCCGTATATTTCTGCAAATAAACCTCCGGATAATTTTTTATATCAGACTGACGGACTCCGGCCTTCACCTCCCAGGTGAAATGTGGTAGCATTTGCCGCATCCGGTCCATACGGTAGGTAAGTGAAGCATCCGTCCGTTTCTCGATATGGCATACGGAAGCATCTTTTACTTCCCATACGGTATTGCCATCTGCATCACTGGACTGTGTCTGGATATACCACGTTCCTTCTACTTTATTATGCGAAGCCTCAAGAGTGACATTATGCATTGTTCTTTCTCCGGAAATCCGAAAACGGTTCGTTAAAGAGAATCTTGTACGTGCATACTTTCCTCCTTTATATTTATTACTGCTGCTACCATCTATTGCTTCTTCTGTAGATTTCTCGTAACCTAACTCAAGAAAATCAGCCAGATGAGCCGCATTATTCCAACCCAACTGCAAATTACCCTGATAAGCAGTTCCGGTGTATCTCCGTTGGAAGCCAATCGCCTGCTGACTTTCATAATTTCCCATACCCCGGAACAAAAATAATTGATAGGTCTCGTAAGTTTTTACCAAAGTATAATTCACCGATTCACCCAGCCAGCGTACACCGGCAGAAGCACCAATTCTGAAGTTACCCCATTGATAATCCACACCCGGATTGAGCAAAAAGCGCATTCCTTTGATATCGGGGCGAGGATCTGTCTGATCCGCACTGCTTCCAACCTCATATATCGCTCTCAGCCCGGCTCTCCAATGTGCATTAATCTCATAAGAGAAACCTCCATTAAGTCTGAACTTCTCCACATTGTAATCACCCGTAAGTGAGTCAGCTACAATAAACGGGTTATCATCAGCTATAAACAGCGTACTGTTCCATTTCCGGTCTGTCTGTTTACCATTCTCATAGCTGACATCTCCTTCAAAAGTTATTTTGCCAATCCGCTGTATACCAAACAAGCTTCCACTCCACCAGTGTTCACGCGAGGACTGATCTACCAACCGGAAGTCACCCGAAGAACGAAGGAAGCTAATGTTGATATCCGTCACACTACGCAGAGGTGAATCGGAAATTGCTGTCGGATTATTACTGCCGTATTGTATATTACCCAGATAGAGCACATCCTGATACAAGCGTAGCGAATCTTTCCCGCCTTGCGCATGGCAAAGGCAGGAAAGAAACAAACCTATTATTAAAGAGAATTTCAGCTTTACAAACATGACTCGTTTTTTCTTTATTTATCTACTCCTGTCGGATGTGTTCCCGGAGTAGGAGTTTGTCCACCCAGGATGAAATCTTCGCTGGAGTTGTTTGTGTCTTTATACACCACCCGACCGTTATTAATAGCAATTACTTTACGACGGAGGCTCTTACCGGAGTATCCGCCATTCTTCAGAGAACCGTCAGAAGAACCGTCTACCCATGCCATACCCACATCCTCTGTAGATTTCAGGTGTTTGTATCGTTCGCTTGTTACAGCTGGCACAATATCGATACCATCAATTACATATTCACGTGGAATCATCAGCTGTGCCTTATCACTCTTACCGGGAGCCACCATCATATTCTCCGGATCAGCTACAAATGTTACATTCGTCATTCCTTCCGGGAGCTTAGCCAAAATCAGCGCCTGCCCATCTACAGAAGGCATGAAATCCATACCAAAGGAAGCATTCAGATAGAGGCAATCCATATTAGGAATTCCATTAATATCGGTGTCGGTACTTGAGAACGGACCACAATAAATATCCCAGTCAGCTGTGCTCAAATCTACCGGAGAAGCTACATCATCACCTGTCAATTGACGTTCATTGTGTTTGATAGGATTCGTTGCAACCACCACACTTTCACCGGGTTGAAGAGGATGTTCCTTACCTGTTCCCGGGAAAGCAACGGTAAAGCTTGTCATCGGATAACGATCTAATAATTCTCCGTTTTCATCTACCCAGATAGAAGGAGAAGGAACATATACATTTACCGGAAGACCGTTGTCTACAATACCTAAGATAACTCCATCAAGATACTGCACCTCATCCGAGTTATTATAGATTTCATAGAAGGCATCTTTGAAATACCAGTCTTTCACTCCTGTAAAATAGACTTCTTTAAAAATCAATCCACTACCAGAGGCAATTGCCAAAGGTAAACTTACAGATTGATCGCTATAAACAGAAACTTTGCTCACCAACCCGTTCAGATTGTAATCTTTAGCACTACCTGATGCGCGGAAATCATATTCACCGGCATTCAAGGTAAACGAAGCTTTACCATCTACCGGATTAGCTACCGATTCTTCGGATGTTTGAGTATTAACGGCTGTTATTACCAATTCTGTTACATCCGCCATACTGATATCCGTGGGAAGAGTCACAGTTACATCCACTGTGTATTTCTTTGCGATGTTATCATTCTCATCATCTGAACACGATACCAAAAACAACATTGCCAACAAAGGCAATAAACAAAACAACTTTTTCATCTTTAGTTTTCTTTTTTAGTTATTACATCTTAGATTTTGATTTTTACTTCTGCTCCAAAGTAGATCGGAATAGTCAGGTCTTTGTAACCTGCAACGGTCCGGTACTTATAGCTCTTTGATATTTTGAGGAAATTATTTGCTGTAAACGAGAGTTCCAGCATCTTCCCCAATTCTTTTGTCAAACGAAAATTCAGTAATATAGTAGTCGGGTAATTCTCTACCCCAAAGTAATTACTGTGTCCATACTGAGTCATCATCAGGCGATATTTGTATATATCCTGATATTCGGCTTTCCACTCATTGAAGTTTCCCTGCTTGTCGATGAAGCCTATAGGGTTGACAAAGTATTTCTCTTCATTGTTACCACTCAACGGATCAACAGCCTTGTAGAACAGATTATTTCCACTTTCATCTTCGTAAATACGCTGATAGCTCTCTTTCCATACAATCTGTGCCGTAGTGGAGAAAATCATTTTCAATTTAGGAATATGCGTGATAAAGCGGACGTTCGTATTGAAACGTTGTTCTATAGAACCACCTCCTCCGGGCATCACAGCCATATAAGGATAAAGTTTTCCCTCATACGAGGATCCTATCTTCGAATAGGTAGGCAATGTAGAATGACGCTTTACATAGAGCCACGCACCGTCTACCACTACAGATGTTTTCAGAAGAGGAATCTGTCCGAAGTTGATGCTATACTCTACTCCCCGCTTGATGGTACGGGTATTGTTCACTGGCATATTGTAAGAATACAGGGTAGTATCATTTACAATTGTAGCCGGGTTTCTTATTCCGTCTTTTTCATAATAAAGCATACCGTTGGTATAATTCACATTATCCACATATCCCGGAACCGAATAACGCCGAAAAGGCATCGTCACAGGTACTCCTTTGAAAGAATACTCATTGGTATGTTTTTCATAGAAGAAAGTAACATTTCCAGTTACCTTTCTGATACGTCCTGCCAAACCTATTTCCATCTTCTGGCTATAAGCTGGTTTCAGATCAGGGTTAGAGGTATTATCTATGACTTTGGTAGTCATAATAGAAGTGGACTTGCTCATATCATCGGCAAACATTAGATTGAAACTTGATTCGTCAAAATAAGCCTTATCAGGATACAGGTAGAGAAGAGTAGGTGCTTTGGCAGCAATACCAAACCCACCTACAATACTCAAGTCATCAAACACTTTATTATTGTCACCGTTCAGGATATTATATTCCATATTAATACGAGGTTCTACCATAAACATATCCTTTCTTCCGGCACTCTTATCTATAAACAGATTACTGAGGCGTACACCTCCCTGTAAGGTCAATGTTGTTTTCCGAATGGGTAACTGGGCTTTGTCTTCTATGAAGAAAGAAAGTGTATTGATAGCCGGAACTGATTTGAACGACCGGGGACGAATAGACTGAATATCGTTTACCACCGGAGGAAGCTTAGGATCAAACATCATCCCATCACCCCGGTTCACATTATATTTCCATTCGATGCCTGCTTTCAGGGTCATAAAACAATCGGATGAGAACTGGAAAAGTTTATTGGCTTTCAACTGTCCGAACACATCCAAAGGTTTACCGTCCACCGTATAGTCGGAATAATAAGATGAGTTAAGGAAATAGGTTTGGTATTCGCCACTCACATACGAATTAGCCACCGGAGTAATACCCGATTGCAAGATGATCTGTTCACGACGATAATCCTGCTGATGGCTATAATTTACCATGAAACTATATCCTAAAGAAGAAATCCAGGAAGTATTCAGGCGCCAGTTACCTTCAAGGTTGAAGCGCACTCCCATATTTTCATTTTTTATCTTCTCATCCTGCTTCAGTTGAGGATCTGATTTTTCACTATTTATGTTCTGATAATAGGCCAGCCTCATGTTGAAAGTCAGAGGCCGGGAACTTTTCATAAAAGTATTGGAATATCCCAGATTGGCCGTAATCCGGTCAAATCCGTTATAGCGTTTACGTATATCTGCATACGACTGTGAGTAATCGGCGGAAATATTCATTGCTCCCATTTTCTCACTGATAAGGAAACCTTTTCCGGCATAGGCCATTTTAGAGAAAGGATCTGCTTTCAGTTTTACTTCGAGCGGAGTAACCCCCGAACGAGTTTTGATAATGACCGCACCTGACGTAAGATTTCCATACTCTACAGAGGGAATGCCCCGGATTACTTCCATAGATTCAATGTTATCCGGAGAAATGGTACGCAGGTCAAGTCCTTTTCCACTCACCGACTGAGCATTCAGACTCGTACCGGACTTACTGGTGGAAAGCACCTGCATATTTGCATCATTCGAAAGTGGAGCACCATCCACCATCACCGATGTACCCAAAGCATTATTATCATTGGAAGATACTTCACGAATATAAGCCTGCCCCACGTTATTCAGATCCGGATTCTTAGTCAGATTACCAGGAAGGAGTTGCAACATATCTTCCACACTCTTGGGTTGGATATGCTGAATGGCACTCTGATCTATTCTGGAAGCCGATCCCATCCGCTGCTCCTGAGCGGTAACGACTACTTCATTTAAAGCCAGAGTCATGGGAGAGAGTTTAATAACAGTTAGCTTCATCTCCGGCTTTATCTCTATTTTCTTAATTGTCTTTTGATAACCCAACACGGATATCTCACACGTATAAACTCCCGGCTTCATTCCCGGAATTTTAAATTTACCATCCATATCGCTAATTGCCCAAAGCGCATGATCCGGTATCTGTATAGTAGCAAATTCAATGGGAGCTCCTGTTTCCGCATCAATGAGGGTTCCATTAAAATCAATACGTTTGACTGGAGTATTCTGCGAAAATATACAAAGGGAGGATATCAAAAATAGTATTAGAAAAGATGCTCTTGTTACAGCATATTGTTGTCTCATATTCGTTCTTATCTTTACGCCTGATGTTGAGCTGCAAAGATACTTCAGTAAAGAAGGCAAAAAAATACCTATCAATAGGGATATTCACATCGGAATACCCTATCAATAGGTATTGTTTAAAATGAGGTAACACAAGAAAAAAGAATGTCTCAAATGATTCCTCTTACCCTGTCTTCGAAAGCAGACAAAGCAGCCTTGGCACCTTCACCCATGGCGATAATAATTTGTTTATAAGGTACAGTTGATACATCTCCGGCAGCATAGATGCCCGGAACGTTTGTACGGCAGTGTGAATCAATACCAATCTCACCGGGACGGTTCATCTCCACAACTCCACGGAAAGCAGCACTGTTGGCAACCAGACCAATCTGAACAAAAACACCATCCAGTTCCATTATACGCTCTTCGTCTGTTTTACGGTCTTTGATACGGAGAGAAGTTAATTTATCACCATTACCTATTACCTCCGTCGTCTGTGAACTAACAAATATTTCCACATTAGGCAAGCTTTTTGCTTTCTCCTGCAGAACAAGATCGGCTTTGAGCTCGTCCATAAATTCAAAGACTGTAACCTTCGAACAGATACCGGCCAAATCGATAGCCGCTTCTATTCCTGAATTTCCACCACCGACAACAGCTACGTGCTTACCTTTATAAAACGGACCGTCACAATGAGGGCAGAAAGCTACGCCTCTTCCGATATAGTCTGTTTCACCGGGCACATTCAGCTTCCGCCAACTAGCACCAGTAGCAATAATCAAGGCAGGAGCTACAAATTTCTCACCAACAGAAGTCGTCACAAGTTTCTCTTTTCCGTTGACTTCTACAGTTTCAATGCGACGATGTTCCAATAAATCTACCGGATATTGTAACAGATGCGTTTTCAAATTATCTGCCAGTTCACTTCCAGTCGTATGTGAAACAGATATCAGGTTTTCAATTCCTACCGTCTCCTTTACTTGTCCGCCAATACGTTCGGCGATAATTGCCACCCGCAATCCTTTACGTGCCGAATAGATAGCAGCAGAAACTCCGGCAGGACCTCCACCGGCAACAATAACATCGTAATTCTTTACGGTAGTGTCTATTTCGCTTTCATTGATACCATATTGGACCTCCAGTTTGGTAAGTAACTCACCAAAATCACCACGCCCTACATGCAGTAGTTTTCCATCGGCAAATACAGAAGGTACCCCCTGAATCTTAAGAGCTTCTACTTCGTCCTGATAAAGACCACCGTCCACCATCTCATGTGAGATAGAATTGTTCAGCGTAGTCATAGCATTGAGAGCCTGCACCACATCGGGACAGTTGGTACAAGTAAGCGAAACGTAAGTAGTAAGGTGTATCGGGCCTTTCAAGGCTTTCACACGGTTACAAACCTGTTCATCGGGAAAATTCTTTCCCTTACCGTCAAGATTAAGAATGGCAAGTAGCAGAGAAGTAAACTCATGCCCGTTAGGAATACCCCGGAAGGTAATACCCGTCTCATTTCCATTCTTCAACAGAGTAAACTCCAACCTTTCTCCCTCATTCACCCGACAAGAGATATGGGGAGAGCAATCGGCTACATCAGCCAGCAGATCGAGTAACTCGCCACGGCTTTCGTGTCCGGACGATACGTATATATCAAAAGTAAAATCAGCCTCTAATCCGGCAAATATACTTTTCAGTTGTTCTTTTAATGTAGGGTCTAACATAATTAGGAGATAGAATAATAGGAGTTAGAATATAGAATTGGAAGTCAGAAGTCAGGAGTCGGAATTATAGAATATGAGAGTCAGGAGCTGGAATACATGAATCAGAAAACACCTGAACAGATTCTAACTCCTGACTCCTAACTTCTAAATTCCAATTTAGATTTTTCCTACCAGGTCGATACTTGGTTTCAGCGTAGCTTCTCCTTTCTTCCATTTTGCCGGACAAACCTCTCCGTCGTGAGTAGCTACAAACTGAGCAGCCTCTACCTTGCGAAGTAGTTCACTTGCATCACGACCGATGTTATTGTCATGCAATTCGGCTACTTTAATCAAACCTTCCGGATTTACCAGGAAAGTACCACGATAAGCCATACCTTCTGATTCAATATATACGCCGAAAGCACGGGCCAAAGCACCTGTCGGATCTGCCAACATCGGATACTTGATTTTACGGATACTGTCTGAAGCATCATGCCATGCTTTATGAACGAAATGTGAGTCACAACTTACAGAGTATACCTCTACACCCATTGACTGAAGCTGGTCGTATTTTTCGGCTACGTCTACGAGTTCTGTAGGACATACAAAAGTAAAGTCGGCAGGATAAAAGAAGAAAATCGCCCATTTACCTTTAACGTCATTATTGGTCACTGTTTTGAAACTACCGTTATGAAAAGCCTGAACACTGAATTCAGGAAGCTGAGAATTAAGAATTGATTCCATACTAAACTTATTATTTATTGATTAAACTTGTTTTTGTTTCTGATGCAAAGATAGGGGGATACCTACCGGAGATACAAAAAAAGTCCAATCGAATAATTCTATACTCTGATAGACAAAATCCATTATACTATCTGTCTTTTTTGTACTTTTGCAGGAAACTATAAAGAAGAAGAAACATGGAACATCCTCTGTCTCAGTTCAAATACTGTCCGAAGTGCGGTTCGGAGCATTTCAACATACACAATGAGAAATCTAAACAATGCACCAATTGCGGGTTCGTATACTACTTTAATCCATCAGCGGCAACAGTTGCCCTGATTCTGAATAAGGAGAATGAATTGCTGGTATGCCGCCGCGCCAAAGACCCGGCAAAAGGTACGCTCGACCTGCCGGGAGGATTCATTGATATGAACGAAACAGCAGAAGAAGGTGTAGCACGTGAGGTGTTAGAAGAAACCGGATTAAAAGTGAAAGAGGCAACCTATCGGTTTACTCTTCCCAATATTTATGTATATTCAGGATTCCCGGTACATACACTGGATATGTTTTTCCTCTGTAAAGTAGAAGACACCAGTCACATTGCCGCAATGGACGATGCTGCTGATGCCTTCTTTATTCCTGTTGCAGAGATCCGTCCCGAAGACTTCGGACTCAGCTCTATCCGCAAAGGTCTTGGAATTTTCCTATCTACTCTGTAACACCTGCCAACAGGTCATCAAGCATTTTCTTTAGCTGGGGTTTTCCAACTGTCCCCAGCTTCATCCAGGGTTTCCCTTCCATCGGGCAAAATAATAAATTCGGGATAGTACGGATGGAAAAAGCAGACTCTAAAAGAGGCTCGTTATCAACATCTATCTTATAGAAGTCAATCTTACCGGCATATTCAACAGCCAATTCATCAAGAACCGGCGATAACCTCTTGCAATAAATACACCAAGGAGCATGGAAATCAACGATACAAGGCTTATCTCCTTTGAACTCCCAGCCATCAGGATATTGCCGGAAATCAGATATTCTCTCATTAAAACTCTCTTTTGTCAAATCAATTACTTTCATATTCTTTAGGGTTTAATTTTCATTGTTTTCTATGATGCAAAATTACGGTATTCCATCCAGGCAGGAAATAGCAATTTAACTGATTCATATAGCAATTTTTCCCGCTATCACACAAAGATCAAATCTACATATCAGGCAGAAGTTCATCCTATTATCAGAACATTTTTCCTTCAATGGACGTTAAAACCTGTAAAACTAAAGAGCTGTTTGCTGTAAAGTCCCCAAAAACAAGTACTTTTGCCAAAACACTAAATTATGAAAAGAAGAATTTCACGATTTATATGTGCCCTGATATGCTGTACGCCTATCATCACGTCGGCACAAACAAGCGAAAAAATCACCTCGCCTGTCAATCTATATAAGGAAGGAAGAAACCTGTTTCTGCAAAAAAATTATGCAGCAGCTACTCCGCCATTAAAAGCTTTTATCAGACAGGAACCTAATGCCTCATTGCGTGAAGAAGCAGAATATATGCTGGTATGTTCAGCATATGAACTGAAAGATAAGAACAGTATCACCCTGTTGCGCAATTATCTGGAAAAATATCCCGACACTCCTTATGCCAACCGTATTTACGCTTTACTTGCTGCCGGCTATTTTTATGAAGAAAAATATGACGAAGCACTGGCACTGTTCAACTCCGCCCAACTGGATTTGCTGGGTAATGAAGAGCGGGATGACATGACCTATTTGCTGGCTACCTGTTATCTGAAAACGGGGAATGTAAAAGAAGCTGCCATCTGGTTTGAAACCCTAAAAGCCAGCAGTAAGAAATACGACAATGACTGCGCTTACTATATCTCTTATATACGCTACACACAGAAGCGCTATGACGAAGCATTGAAAGGTTTCCTCCCTCTGCAGGACAATCCCAAATATAAAGCATTGGTGCCCTATTACATTGCAGAGATTTATGCAATCAGAAAAAACTATGATAAAGCTGAGATTGTAGCACAAAACTACTTATCGGCATATCCGCAGAATGAACATGCTGCCGAAATGTACCGTATCCTGGGAGATGCTTCTTATCATTTCCGCAAATACCACGAAGCAATCAACGCATTTGAGAGTTATCTTGAAAGAGATGCTTCGCCCCGCCGGGATGCCCTCTACATGTTAGGACTCTCTTATTTCCAGACAGGAGTATATTCAAAAGCTGCCGAGACGTTGGGAGAAGTAACAGGTACCAACGACGCATTGACACAAAATGCGTATCTGCATATGGGACTTTCCTACCTGCAACTGGCCGAAAAGAACAAAGCCCGTATGGCTTTTGAACAGGCTGCCGCCTCCAATGCCGATATGAAAATAAAAGAACAGGCTGCCTATAACTATGCCTTGTGCATTCACGAAACGTCCTACTCTGCATTCGGAGAGTCGGTAACCGTTTTCGAGAAATTCCTGAACGAATTCCCCAATTCCCAATATACCGAAATGGTAAGCAATTATCTTGTTGAGGTATATTTGAACACCCGCAGCTACGAAGCGGCACTGAAATCCATTGAACGTATTGCCCATCCCGGTACCCGCATCATGGAAGCGAAACAAAAAATACTGTTCCAACTCGGTACACAAGCATTTGCCAATGCTTCTTTTGAGCAGGCAATCGGCTACTTTAACCAGTCTGTTGCCATTGGCCAATACAACCGCCAGACCAAGGCCGATGCCCTCTACTGGCGTGGAGAATCTTACTACCGCCTGAACCGCATGGCGGAGGCTGCCCGTAATTTCAGAGAATACCTGCAACTGACGGAACAGACTAATAACGAAATGTATGCACTGGCAAACTATAATTTGGGATATACCGCTTTCCACCAGAAAGATTATACACAGGCACGCAACTGGTTCCTCAAATACATACAACTGGAAAAGGGTGAAAACAGAACAGCACTGGCCGATGCTTACAATCGTATCGGTGACTGCTTCCTCAACGAACGTAATTTCGACGAAGCCAAACATTATTATGCACAAGCCGAAAGTATGAATGCCTCTTCCGGAGACTATTCATTCTACCAACTTGCCTTAGTATCAGGATTGCAAAAAGATTATTCCGGCAAAATCACTCTGCTGAACCGTCTGGCAGGCAAATACCCCACATCACCTTATGTTATAAATGCCCTTTATGAAAAAGGACGTTCGTATGTATTAATGAATAACAACAACCAGGCCATTGCCTCTTTTAAAGAATTGTTGAGCAGATACCCCGAAAGTCCTATCAGCCGTAAAGCTGCTGCCGAAATCGGTCTGCTGTATTATCAGGACGGAAACTACGATCAGGCAATCGATGCTTACAAACTGGTAATCAACAAATATCCGGGAAGTGACGAAGCTCGTTTGGCAATGCTCGATCTAAAGTCTCTTTACGTTGATATGAACCGCATTGATGAGTTTGCCGCACTGGCAGCTTCCATGCCGGGCAATATACGTTTTGACGCCAGCGAACAGGATTCTTTAACTTACATCGCTGCTGAGAAAATTTATGGACGCGGACGTATAGAAGAAGCGAAAAGCAGTTTCAACAAATACCTGCAAACTTTCCCCGAAGGTTCCTTTAGCCTGAATGCTCATTATTACCTTTGCCTCATCGGAAAAGAGCAAAAGAACTATGATATGATTCTGCTTCACTCAGGCAAATTACTGGAATATCCGGATAATCCATTCTCTGAAGAAGCATTAATAATGCGTGCGGAAGTTCAGTTCAACCTGCAACAGTTTGCAGATGCATTAGCATCCTACAAAATGCTGAAAGAGAAAGCAACCACAGCGGACCGCCGTCTGTTGGCAGAGACAGGAATGTTACGTTGTGCACATCTCATCAAAGACGATGCAGAAACTATTCATGCCGCAACAGCCTTGCTGGCAGAAGCCAAATTGACTCCCGAATTGGCGAATGAAGCACTTTATTATCGTGCTAAATCTTATATGAACCAAAAAGCTGACAAGAAAGCATTGGCCGATCTTCAGACACTTGCCAAAGATACCCGTAACCTTTACGGAGCAGAAGCGAAGTATCTGGTGGCTCAACAATATTACACTGCCGGAGAGTATGCCGCAGCCGAGAAAGAGTTACTCGACTACATCGAACGGAGTACCCCCCACGCTTATTGGTTGGCGCGTAGCTTCGTCCTCCTGTCGGATGTATACATGGCTATGGACAAAAAGCTGGATGCACGGCAATATCTGTTGAGCTTACAACAGAACTATCATGCCAACGATGACATTGAAGGCATGATTGAAAGCAGACTTGAAAAACTTAATAAGTAACGAAGTATGAAACGTAATCATTATATCTTCCTGGGAATGGCGCTCGTCGCACTCCCTTCACTGGCTCAGGTGCAAACCCAATCCAAAGATACGACCATGAACCGTACTGTTGTGGTTGAGCAGGAATACAATCCTATTATTCTGGATGCCTCTAAAGTAAATGTTTTGCCCAAAGTAGAAGAGCCTGTAGTAAACAAGAAAGAGGTTGAATATGCTATAAGTTCTACTCCTGCCTCCAATATCCCTGCGGGAACAATGCAGGCTTATACCGGAAAAGAGGTACAACCGACAAGTAAACCAGGATATGTACGCGCCGGATATGGTAACTATGGTAACCTGGACTTATTAGGTAATTATCTTTTTCACCTTTCCAGTCGGGATAAGCTGAATGTAAACTTCAGTATGGACGGCATGAACGGTACGTTGGACATGCCCTACGGTGATGCCCGGAAATGGGATGCACATTACTACCGTACGCGTGCTGCCATAGATTATCTGCATCAATTTGGCAAGATAGACCTGAATGTAGCAGGACACTTCGGATTAAGTAATTTCAACTATGAGCCTTATGGTTTTTCTTTCAAGAAACAGAAGTTCACTTCGGGCGATCTGCATTTCGGAGTGAAATCTACAGACGAAACAATGCCGTTACAGTTTAATGCAGAAACCAACCTGATGCTTTATGACCGGCAACACAACCAATTCTTCGGTGGTGTGAATGAGATGCAAATACGTACCAAAGCCATTGTCAGCGGAAACATCAGCGATGAGCAACAAATAAGTATTGCTTTCAAAATGAACAACCTCATCTACAATAATAAAAGAGACTTTTATAATGAGGAGATAAAGAGCATTTTTAAAAGCCGTACCGTCGTAGACTTAAACCCGTACTACGAACTCAACAACGATGATTGGCGACTGCATCTGGGAGCCAATGTTGATTTCTCTTTCGGCAATGGCAAATCATTTCGTGTCTCTCCGGATGTAACCATACAATATGTATTCTCAGACAGTTATGTGGTCTACGCCAATGCTACAGGTGGCAGACAACTCAATGACCTGCGCCGATTGGAGACTTATAACCCATACAGCGACCCTTCTAACGAGGTGAGAGATACCTATGAGCAGCTCAATGCCACTTTAGGGTTCAAAGCAAGCCCCGTAACAGGTTTATGGTTTAACCTCTTTGCCGGATATCAGAATCTCAAAGATGATCTGTATCAGATAGAAAATAGCTGGATAGGCGGAACAGCCGGCGATTTCATTGACCTGAGACAAACTTCAACGAATAATATTTATGCCGGGCTCAGTGCCAGTTATGCCTATAAGGACTTGTTTACACTCTCAGGTAAAGGTATCTACCGCCATTGGCAAGCCAGCGATGCCTATACAGATAATGTATCCTCCCCAAATTACAATCCCGCTCTATGGATGAAACCGGAGACGGAACTTGATTTTAAAGTAGAAGTACATCCCATTCCGGCTCTGTGGTTAAATGTAGGTTATCAATACATCTGGCGGGCTGAAAGATATTACGGATTTAGCAAAACATTCTTCCCTGCCGTCAGCGATCTTAGTATAGGAGCCACTTACCACTTGTTTAAAGGAGTCTCTGTCTATGCAAAGGCGGATAACCTGTTAAACAAGAAATTCCAGCGTTATCTGCTCTATCCCACTGAAGGCATTAATTTCCTGGGTGGTCTGAGTTTCCGATTCTGAATGCCAATGGCATCTCCTGTAACTTCAGACCAACGCAACAGGTATATAAGAGAAGGTGCCAAAAGTAAAATTCGCTATCGTTAAAACGCAGATTAACGCTAATTTACGCAGAGATTACATTTAATCTGCGGCAATTAGCGTTAATCTGCGTTCTTAAAGTTACATATTGATAGCCTTTCTCAGACTTTTAATACACCTTTTAATCCCAGGTTCCGCGAGTAAAATCCGGTACTTCAATCAGCTAATCCTCCAATCTCTCTCCCGGCAAATCGCCCTGTGCTTTCTCTTCCTTTATCACCTCTTTGCTCAACATCGATTTCGGGAAATAGCTCGACAACGGTATACGAATAAACTTCATTTTCCTGATTTGCCTCGTTAACCAACGATCCGCTATAAAATAAACACGCGACACTTCCACTGTCGCCGGAGTTACATCTTCCGGGCGTTCTGCTCCGGGACTGGTAAGAGCTACCTGAAATGTACCGATTCCTTTCAGACTCACCGAATATCCTTCTGCCAGAAGTTCTCCCAGTACCAAAGAGACATCCGTCAGGATGCCTTGTACTTCACCTTCCCGGAATCCGCCCCGCTCTGCTACGATACGGGCCACATCTTCCTCCGTTTTACCACCGCGCTCCTGCAGCTTTTTCTGTACAGCATACCACCGCACTTTCTTATTACCGCCTATGACGCTCACTTTCTTTCTTACTAAATAGGGTATTGACATTTTCTTATAAGTGTTTATTGATTAGGGTTTAAACATCCGATACTTTTCCCGTAGTCCTTTATTGTTTTACATGTACATCTAAAGCAGTACGACATGTACATCTCAGGCAATACGACATGTGCATGTGGAGCAGCTTTACATGTACATGTAAAACAACGAGCGATTACGACAAAGATAACCTTTCTTTACGGGGAAAGCAAACAATCCTGGTAAGAAAAGCAGATTTGGTTAAAACATATCTTCACACACCCCACCTCTTCCGAGTCCTAAAAAAAGTCTTTTTTTGCAAAAAAGAAACAGATTCTCTCTATATTATAAGGTAAGGAAAATGTTTTTTTCTACTTTTGCCTCCGAATTTTATGATGTAAAGAGGTTGTAACTTAGAAAGACATCCCCCCGGCATCCTTATTAAAGTAAAAACTATGCAGAAAAACCTTGTAATTGTCGAGTCTCCAGCCAAAGCAAAAACGATTGAAAAGTTTCTTGGGAAAGATTTTAAAGTACTTTCCAGTTACGGACATATCCGGGACTTGAAGAAGAAAGAATTTAGTATTGATATCCAAAAAGATTTCAAGCCGAATTATGAAATACCTGCAGATAAAAAAGAGCTGGTAGCGAAGCTGCAAGCAGAAGCCCAAAAGGCAGATGTCGTATGGCTCGCATCCGATGAGGACCGCGAGGGAGAAGCTATTGCCTGGCATCTTTATGAAGTGCTAAAGCTAAAGCCGGAACAAACAAAACGAATTGTCTTTCATGAAATCACCAAGACTGCCATATTAAAAGCAATCGAGAATCCGCGTGAAATCGATATTAACCTGGTAAATGCACAACAGGCCCGACGCATCCTTGACCGAATCGTAGGTTTTGAACTTTCTCCCGTATTGTGGAAAAAAGTTAAACCTGCTCTTTCTGCCGGACGTGTACAGTCGGTAGCTGTCCGCCTGATCGTAGAACGCGAACGTGAAATACAAGCATTCAAAAGCGAAGCTTCTTATCGGGTTACAGCCATATTCCTTGTGCCGGACATTGACGGCAAACTGGTAGAAATGAAAGCCGAATTGGCCCATCGTCTCAAAACCAAAGAAGAAGCGAAGGCATTTCTTGAAACCTGTAAAGAAGCTACTTTCACCATTGAAGACATTACCAAACGCCCGATAAAGAAGAGTCCGGCGGCACCATTTACCACCTCTACCCTGCAACAGGAAGCAGCGCGTAAATTAGGCTATACAGTAGCACAAACCATGATGCTGGCACAAAAGCTATACGAAGCCGGATTTATTACTTATATGCGTACCGACTCGGTAAACCTTTCGGAATATGCAACTGAAGGAAGCAAACAAGCCATCATCAACATGATGGGCGAAAGATATGTGCACCCGCGCCACTTCACTACAAAAACCAAAGGAGCACAGGAAGCACACGAAGCGATCCGTCCTACCTATATGGAAAATGCTACTGTAGAAGCTTCTTCACAAGAGAAAAGGCTGTATGACCTGATCTGGAAGCGTACGATTGCCTCGCAGATGGCCGAAGCCGAACTGGAAAAAACAACAGCGACTATTGGCATCAGTACTAACAATGATACTTTCACAGCAATCGGAGAAGTAATAACCTTTGATGGTTTCCTGCGTGTATATAAAGAGTCTTATGATGATGATACCGAGCAGGAAGATGAAAGCCATCTGCTTCCTCCATTGAAGAAAGGACAGATACTTAACCGCAAAGACATTGTAGCAACAGAACGTTTCACTCAACGTCCGTCACGTTACACCGAAGCCAGCCTGGTGCGCAAACTGGAAGAGCTTGGAATCGGTCGTCCTTCAACGTATGCACCTACTATCTCCACCATCCAGCAACGTGAATATGTGGAAAAAGGCGACAAACCGGGAGAAGAACGGTCATTTAATACACTGACACTCAAAGACAAAAAGATAACTGATGCCATACATACTGAAATCGTAGGAGCAGAAAAATCGAAACTGATCCCTACCGATATCGGAACTGTAGTAAACGACTTTTTGACCGAATACTTCTCCAATATTCTGGATTATAACTTCACAGCCAATATCGAGAAAGAGTTTGATGAAGTGGCAGACGGAGAAAAGAAGTGGACTGCTATCATGAAACACTTCTACAAGGGATTCCATCCATCTGTTGAATCAACTTTAGCTACGAAAAGTGAACATAAAGTAGGCGAACGTATCCTGGGTGAAGAACCGGGAACAGGTAAAGTTGTATCCGTAAAGATAGGACGATTCGGACCGGTTATACAGATTGGAAGTACAGACTCTGAAGAAAAACCGCGTTTTGCCCGTTTGGAGAAAGGGTTGTCAATGGAAACGATTACTCTGAAAGAAGCGCTGGAATTATTCAAACTTCCACGGGTAGTAGGAGAATATGAAGACAAAGAGGTAAGTATAGGTACAGGTCGTTTCGGTCCTTATGTTCGTCATGACAATAAGTATATATCTCTGCCGAAAACACTTGATCCGATGGCTATAACGCTTGAAGAAGCAATCGAACTGATCCAGGAGAAACGTGCAACAGAAGCCAAAAAGCATATCAAAGAATTTGCAGAAGAACCGGAATTACAAATTCTGAACGGAAGATATGGTCCTTACATTGCTTACAAGGGCAGTAATTATAAGATCCCGAAAGATGTAGTCCCACAGGATTTGAATCTTCAAACTTGTCTTGATATTATAAAACTACAGAGTGAGAAGGCCGCCACTACTCCGAAAAAAGGACGGGCGACAAAGAAAAAATAAAAAGTACATATAAGCCAAAAAGGCATTCCGGGATTTTGGAATGCCTTTTTGGCTTATATATACTTTTTTCCTAATATCCAGTTGTTTATATTCTTTTTGTTCGTATATTTGCAACGCAAACATACGAACATTTTAGTATATGAAAAAAAGTCTCACACAAACATTACAGATTGCCAGTATATCACTGCTAATCAGTTTATCTTCCTGCGTAAAAGATGTTGATTTATCACAGCCTGTTCCTAACCCGGTAAAAAGTGATTATTTCGACTTTCAAACGACTCTCGATTGTCCGATAAATATAGATTTAGGATTGGAAGACTATCCGGTTCTGGTAGAAGTCTATGGTGAAAATCCTTTTGAAGATAACGATGGAGTCATTACTAAAAAAGACATTGAACCCCTTTATCGCGGTATCACAGATGAACAAGGAAAGCTGAAAGGACAAACCGTACTCCCGTCTTACCTGAAGAAAGCATATGTCTACTCTCCTTATGTAGGTGTTCCTTTTATTGAAACAGAGATTACAGCAAATGGCATCTTTGCTAACGTCCATACAGCAAAGTCGCAAACAAGAGCCGCCATAACCAGAAGTATGCCGTATACTTACCCTGCGGACATGAAAGTAATAGGCGATTGGGACGTATTCGGCTATCCGGCTTACCTGACACCCAGCCGCTTTAATTTCCCCGAGAATGAGCTATACTACATCACCGAAGCTACAAAAATCAAAGACTATCCAAAAGGTATGCGAGGCGCTCACCCCGAATACTTCGATCCGGGTAATGAAAGAGGAATACCTATCATCAAAAAAACAAAAGTGGATTTAGTAATGATAGGTAAGTATGCACCGGCAGTAAGTAATACAATTATTTATTATACTTATCCTACAGGACAAGAACCTGCTTCTGTTAACGATATTCAAAAAATAATAGCCTATCCGGTATCAGCCGGGATCTCCTGTGGCAGTACAGTACAATTGCGGTATTGGAATGAAAAAGACGGAAAGTTTGAAGATGAATTCCCGGAAGGGGTTACTATCGGTTGGGGAGTTTCTTCCAGTTCATTTAAAGACGGTAATGTAGGAAGCTCCGGCGGAAATCATAATTACTATTCAACCGACAAGCTGAACACAAGAAGTGGGGATGAAAATGCACAGCATACTATCGCTATTTTCAATAAAGATTATAGTTCGGTGATTATTGGTATGGAAGACAGACCCATAGCAAATATCTCTAACTATACGGATGTTGTATTGTATCTTCATACAGACGTATCGGGAGCTATTGGCGGGAATAATATACCGGATCTGGAAAAACCGGAAAATCCCGGTCCTTCAGAAGCGGATAACTACACAACATATTTTGGAATGCTTTCCTTTGAAGACCTATGGCCCAAAGAAGGAGATTATGACATGAACGACGTAGTGATTTACTATGAATCAAAAGTATACAAAAACGATAAGAATCAAATCATTGCAACAGAAGATCAGATACTTCCTTATTGGGATGGTGCAGGATATGATAAGTTTAATGGATTCGGATACCAACTATCCGTTACGCCTGACAAAGTAAGCTCGGTACAGATAACATCTGAGAACTACGAATTTACTTCGAGCCCTTTGTTCCAGTTTGACAGTAAAGGACTTGAGGAAAGAGTTGACAACGACAATGCAATAATTATAGTTGCTGATGACATGAAAAAGGCAACCAAACAGCATAGTAAGTTTATTGTAAAAACTACATTTGCAAGTCCGCAGTCCGAATCAACCTTCTTACTGCCTCCTTATAATCCATTCATTATTATCGATGCACACGAAGAAAGAGGTAAAGAATTACATCTGCCCAATTATGCACCCACCAAACGAATGGATACAAGCTATTTTGGCACTAAGAACGACATCTCCGATCCGACACAACAGATGTATTACATAGGAAAAGAGAACATGCCATATGCCATAAATATCCCCAATATTAAAAACTTTGACTATAAGAAAGAGGAAGAGGGAACACGTATAGACATGCTCTATCCGGAATTTTCACATTGGGTTCAAAGCAAGGGAACAGAAAATGCAGACTGGTATTTACATAAGAAAAAGTAAGATCAGCGGACAGAGATTTTATATCCTTTATCCGGATAGAATAAATCAGACCGAACAGCAATTCAGAATAAGCAACGAATGCAATCTCTGCAACTCTTTTCCGGAATAACGGGTGGAGCAGACAAAACAGAGCGTGCGGGAGTTCTTTAGTATATGATTCAACTAAAGAACTCCCGCACGCTCTGTTTTGTTCACTGAAATCCTTACATTCTTGCAGGAACCTCAATTCCCAGCAATCCCATGCCAAGACGAACAACCTTAGCCACATTGGCAGATAAAGCGACACGGAATACTTTTACCGCCTCGTTCTCTTCACGCAAGATACTAAAGTCGTGATAGAACTGGTTATATTCTTTCACCAAATCATATGTATAGTTGGCAATAACAGATGGGCTATAATCCGTTCCGGCCTGTGCTACAACAGCAGCAAAGTCGGCTACCATCTGAATAAGTCCTTCTTCTTTTTCACTTAATTCGATGCCTGAAGGAAGTTGCGCAGGTATAACAATACCACTCTCGGCAGCCTTGCGGAGTACCGACTGAATACGTGCATATGTATACTGAATGAACGGACCTGTATTCCCGTTAAAGTCAATAGACTCTTTCGGGTTGAAGGTCATATTTTTACGTGCATCTACTTTAAGAATAAAGTACTTCAATGCACCTAAACCTACAATACGGGCGATATCATCTGCTTCTTCTTTTGTCAGTCCGTCCAGTTTCCCAAGTTCCTGCGAGGTCTCTTTTGCTGTAGCAATCATCTCCTCCATCAGATCATCCGCATCGACAACGGTTCCTTCACGGGATTTCATTTTACCCTCAGGTAGTTCAACCATACCATAAGAGAAATGCACAAGGCTCTTACCCCATTCAAATCCCAACTTATCAAGTAGAATAGAAAGTACCTGGAAATGATAATTCTGTTCGTTACCTACCACATAAATCATCTTATCAATAGGATAGTCGGCAAAACGAAGCTTGGCTGTACCGATATCCTGAGTCATATAAACAGAAGTACCATCCGCACGAAGCAAGAGTTTATGGTCAAGTCCTTCACCCGTCAGGTCGGCCCACACCGAACCGTCTTCCTTCTTGTAGAAAAAGCCTTTCTCCAGTCCTTCCATGACTTTTTCTTTTCCCTCGAGATATGTATTAGACTCATAGTATATCTTGTCAAAGCTAACTCCCATCTTACGATAAGTTTCATCAAACCCGGCATATACCCAGTTATTCATCATTGTCCACAAGGCGCGTACCTCCGGATCACCGGCTTCCCACTTCACCAGCATTTCACGGGCTTCATTCATCAACGGAGAAGCAGCTTCGGCCTCTTCCTTTGTCATACCACCTTTCATGAGCTCAGCCACTTCAGCCTTATAATGCTTATCAAAAGAGACGTAATAGTCACCTACCAGATGGTCTCCTTTCTTCCCGGACGACTCAGGAGTCTCACCGTTGCCATAAAGTTTCCATGCCAGCATAGACTTACAGATATGAATGCCGCGATCATTCACAATATTGGTTTTTACCACCTTGTTGCCGTTCGCCATCACAATATTGGCAAGTGCATTACCCAACAGGTTATTACGTACATGACCCAAGTGAAGCGGTTTATTGGTGTTAGGAGAAGAGTACTCAATCATTACTAACGGAGAATTATCATCTGCGGCAGTGATTCCGTATTGTTCATCGGCATGAATCACATTCAACAGTTCAATCCATGCAGAAGAGGCAATAGTCAAGTTCAGGAAACCTTTAATCACATTAAAAGCAGCTACTGCCGGCTCATTGGCCTGCAAATACTCACCGATTTCCTGTGCAGTCTGCTCCGGTCCTTTCTTCGACATACGCAGAAAAGGGAACACAACCAGGGTCAGATGTCCTTCAAATTCTTTTTTAGTTTTCTGCAACTGCACCTGCGCGGCAGATATCTCCTGACCGTAAAGGGCTTTCAGTCCGTTTATTACGGAATCCACAAGTTTATTCTCTATATTCATAGGTTACATTTTTTTTCTGCGCGCAAAGATACAAAAAAGGAGGCGTTAGCACGCCTCCTTTTTTGTAAATCTTTCAACTATATAGCTTATTCAACAGCTTCAGACAATTCTGCACCTGCTTTAAACTTAGCAACTTTCTTTGCCGGGATAGTGATAGCCTGTTTCGTAGATGGATTAATACCGGTTCTTTCAGCTCTTTCAGTCACTGCAAAAGTTCCAAAACCAACCAAAGAAACTTTGTCACCACCCTTCAGAGCATTCGTTACTGAAGACACAAAAGCCTCAAGTGCTTTTTTAGAATCTGCTTTGCTCAAGCCCGACTCTGCTGCGATAGCATTAATAAGTTCAGCCTTATTCATAATTCGTAAATGATTAATTAATATATATGTTACACAAAAGATAGACGTAAATTCCTCACAAATATAGAGTAACAAAACAATATATCAAATAAAAACATCCAAAAAACACAGCAATTTGCTGAAAAAGAACTAATAGCGACCACTTTTTCTGTTTTAAAACAGAATTTATTCGTACTTTTGCGACCATTACTTAATTATTTAGCATAAAAAGAAATTCAAACATATGATGCCTACAATTACTAAAAACCTGATAATTATCAATGTATTGCTTTATTTAGGAACCATCGTAGCTCAAAGTTATGGTATAGATCTCGCGGATTATCTGGGTTTGCATTTCTTCATGGCCGACAGTTTTAACCCTGCACAGTTAATCACCTATATGTTCATGCACGGAGGATTCACACATCTCTTTTTTAACATGTTTGCCGTGTGGATGTTCGGTCGTATCCTCGAACAAGTGTGGGGTCCCAAACGTTTTCTCTTTTACTATATTGCTTGTGGTATCGGGGCAGGACTTATACAGGAGATTGTACAATTTGTTGAATATAAAACCGTATTATCCGGATATACTATGGTTCAAACCATTAGCGGGACCATACCGATGAGTGAGTATCTGAACATGATGAATACCGTAGGAGCTTCGGGAGCCGTATATGCAATTCTGCTTGCATTCGGAATGCTATTTCCAAATCAGCAATTGTTTATCTTCCCACTTCCGTTCCCCATCAAAGCCAAATACTTTGTCATCGGATATGCTCTAATTGAGCTGTACTCGGGATTCGCCAATAACCCCAATGATAACGTAGCACATTTTGCCCATTTGGGAGGAATGATATTCGGATTTATTCTGATTATGTACTGGAGAAAAAAGAATAACGATCATGGCACATATTATAGCTGATTTAAAAGAAGCTTTCCGAAGAGGAAACGTCTTTATCCAACTGATATACATCAACGTAGGAGTTTTTGTAGCAACTACATTGATTAATATCTTTCTGTTACTTTTTAATAGGAGTGCAGACGGTATATTTGAACTGCTGGCACTTCCGGCTTCCTTCACCCGGTTTATCTTCCAGCCCTGGTCCTTGTTTACGTATATGTTTATGCATGCAGGTTTCATGCATATCCTGTTCAATATGCTTTGGCTCTACTGGTTCGGACAATTGTTCCTCTACTTTTTCTCGGGAAAGCATTTGCGCGGACTGTATATTCTGGGAGGAATCTGCGGTGGATTGTTATACATGATTTCCTACAATATTTTCCCCTACTTCTACCCAATGGTAGAAATATCAACTTTAGTGGGAGCTTCTGCCTCCGTACTTGCGATCGTAGTGGCAACTGCTTATCGGGAACCTAACTACCCGGTACGCCTTTTTCTCTTCGGTACTATCCGCTTAAAATATTTAGCTCTGATCGTAGTACTCACAGACTTGCTGTTTATCACTTCCAGTAATGCAGGCGGCCATATCGCTCACCTGGGCGGAGCATTGGCCGGACTTTGGTTTGCTGCCAGCCTTAGCAAAGGTACAGATATTACAGCCTGGATTAATAAAATATTGGATGGCATTTCTTCTTTGTTCGATAAAAAGACCTGGAAGCGTAAGCCCAAGATGAAGGTTCACTATGGCAATTACAGCCGTGAACAAGACTACGACTACAATGCCCGCAAAAAAGCTCAGTCGGACGAAGTAGACCGTATACTCGATAAATTAAAGAAATCAGGATACGAGAGTCTCACTACCGCAGAGAAAAAAAGTCTTTTTGATGCAAGCAAAAAATAAAGCATGAAACACATCGGAAAAGTCTTCACTTATCTGATTTTAGCTGTCAACGCATTCTTTGTCGGGATTCTTTTATTAACAGCTTATAGTCCGTATATTCACCCTGTGGTGCATCCGGTTGAGTCGTGTATGGGACTCACTTTTCCCATATTTCTGGTCATCAACCTCTGTTTTCTCATCTTTTGGCTGATGGTGCGTTACAAGTTTGCACTTCTGCCCATTCTCGGCTTTGCCTTCTGCTATCCTCAGATCCGGACGTATTTCCCTATTAATATCCATACATCAGATATTCCCGAAGGGAGTATTAAAATACTCTCCTACAATATCATGTCTTTTGGAAACATGGAAAAAGAGAATGGCAAAAACCCTGTACTCGAATATATCCGCGCCAATAATGCCGATATCGTTTGCCTGCAAGAGCACAATGTTTCTTCAACAGCCAAGATACACCTGAATGCAAAAGAAGTAGAAAAGGGTATGAAAGCTTATCCTTACCGGCATATTCAACGTGTAGGTAAAGAAATCAGCAATAACCGGATAGCCATCTATTCAAAATATCCTATCCTTTCAGCACGAGAACTGCAATATGAAAGTAGTTATAATGGTTCTGCAATTTATGAATTGAAAGTTAACGGAGATACAATCACCCTCATTAACAACCATCTGGAATCGAACAAACTGACCAAGGAAGACAAAGTTGTATATGAAGAAATGCTGAAAGACCCAAACGCTCATAAAGTGAAAAGCGGCACCCGCCATCTGGTTGGTAAACTGGCAGAAGCATCTGCCATCCGTTCTAAACAGGCGGACGTCATTGCAGCCGAAATAGCCAAATCTCGCCATCCGTATATCATCGTATGTGGCGACTTTAATGACACTGCTATCTCTTATACTCACCGGGTTATCGCAGAAAATCTGGACGATGCCTTCACCGAATCCGGACAAGGATTGGGCATCTCTTATAATCAGAATAAATTCTATTTCAGGATAGACAATATTCTTATCAGTAAGAATCTAAAAGCCTATAACTGCACAGTAGACCGTTCTATCAAAGATTCTGATCATTATCCCATCTGGTGTTACATCACCAAACGATAAATCCATAACCAATGAAACGAATGACAATACCCAATAGCAATACCTATGGAAATAAAGAAAACAGTAATCATTTTAGCTGCAAGTTGTATGATGTACTCCTGTGCTACAAAAACGGATAATAATCCGTTCTTTACCGAGTTTCAAACCGAGTATGGTGTTCCGGCTTTCGATAAAATCAAACTGGAACATTACGAACCCGCTTTTCTGAAAGGAATAGAAGAGCAAAATCAAAATATCAAAGCCATTATCGAAAATCCGGAAGCGCCTACATTTGAAAACACAATTGTAGCGCTGGATAACAGTTCGCCTATTCTGGATCGTGTCAGTGCTATCTTTTTCAATATGACCGATGCAGAAACAACAGATGAACTGACCGAATTATCTATAAAAATGGCTCCGGTACTCTCTGAACATAGTGATAACATTTCCCTCAACCAAGAGCTATTCGCAAAAGTAAATAACGTATATCAACAAAAGAACGACCTGCATCTCACTACAGAGCAAGAACGCCTGCTGGACAAAACCTATAAAAGCTTTGTACGGTCAGGAGCTAATCTTTCTGCTGAGAAACAAGCGCGCTTACGCGAAGTCAATAAGGAACTTTCTACTCTTGGCATCACATTCAGCAACAATATCCTGAATGAGAATAATACCTTCCAGTTATTCGTAGATAAGGAAGAAGATCTTGCCGGCTTACCCGAATGGTTCCGCCAAAGTGCAGCCGAAGAGGCAAAAACTGCCGGACAAGAAGGAAAATGGTTGTTTACATTACACAATGCCAGCCGCCTGCCTTTTCTCCAATATTCAGAAAATCGCCCACTTCGTGAGAAAATATACCAAGCCTATATAAACCGTGGCAATAACAATGACAAAAACGACAACAAAGAGATAATTACCAAAATAGTTAGCCTCCGTCTTGAAAAAGCCAATTTACTCGGTTTTGACTGTTATTCAAACTTCGTTCTGGATAATACAATGGCTAAAAATTCAGCCACTGTTATGGACTTCCTCAATAACTTATGGAGCTATTCGCTCCCTAAAGCTAAAGCAGAAGCTGCTGAATTGCAAAAGCTAATGGATAAAGAAGGTAAAGGTGAAAAGTTAGCGCCTTGGGACTGGTGGTATTATACCGAAAAACTCCGCAAAGAAAAATACAACCTGGATGAAGAAGAAACCAAACCTTATTTCAAACTGGAAAATGTACGTGAAGGTGCTTTCGCAGTAGCTAATAAGCTATATGGCATCACTCTGACCAAATTATCAAATATTCCTGTATATCATCCCGATGTGGAAGTATTTGAAGTAAAAGACGCAGATGGCTCCCAACTGGGTATCTTCTATGTAGACTATTATCCCCGTCCCGGAAAGAGCGGTGGTGCATGGATGAGTAATTATCGCGAACAAAAAGGGGACATCCGTCCACTGGTTTGTAATGTTGCCAGCTTCACTAAACCTGTAGGTAATACCCCATCATTACTTACCATGGACGAAGTAGAAACACTCTTCCATGAATTCGGACACGGGCTTCATGGCCTACTGACCAAATGTAATTACCAAGGTATCTCAGGAACCAATGTTGTACGCGATTTTGTAGAACTTCCTTCACAAATCAATGAACACTGGGCTACCGAACCAGAAGTACTGAAGATGTATGCAAAACATTACCAAACCGGCGAAATCATTCCTGATTCAATCATCGACAAGATTCTGAAACAAAAGACCTTCAACCAGGGATTCATGACAACAGAATTACTCGCAGCTGCTATCTTAGACATGAATCTTCACAACCTTACTGATGTAAAGAATCTGGATGTAATTTCCTATGAAAAAGAAGCAATGGATAAGCTCGGACTTATTCCTGAAATAGCACCACGTTATCGCACAACGTATTTCAACCACATCATTGGCGGATATGCCGCTGGTTACTATAGTTACCTCTGGGCCAACGTTTTGGACAATGATGCCTTTGAAGCCTTCAAAGAGAATGGTATCTTTGATAAAACAACAGCTAATTTGTTCCGCCACAACGTACTTGAGAAAGGAAACAGTGAAGATCCGATGGTACTCTATAAAAACTTCCGCGGAACAGAGCCACAACTGGAACCGATGTTGAAAAACAGAGGTATGAAGTAATGAAAAATAATCTAAGGTTAAAAATAACAAGCTGAATACTGAGCTTTTTTAACTTCAAGTAAACTTTAATATCCCCTGAGGTAATTCAGAATCCTCCGGGGATATTTTGTTTCTCCCGGATAAATTTCTACATTAGGAGCAAAATGTGCCCTAAACCTCAAATATTTGACTCCTAATTACCACTGAATGTGAAAAAAAAACTATATTTGCAGCCTTATATGCGACAGAATTAAATTAAAAAGTAATCATAATAAATTAAAAGTAAAATGCAAAACAAAGGATTTGTAAAAGTTTTTGCGGTACTTCTCACGCTGGTATGCGTGTTCTACCTCTCTTTTTCCTTCGTTACCCGCCACTATACTAATAAGGCAAAAGAAGTAGCGAATGGCAATGCTAAAGTAGAACAAGAATACCTGGACTCTCTCGCTAATGAGCCAGTCTGGAAAATATGGAAGTGGAATTACACGCTGAAACAATGTCGTGAAATGGAGATTAGTTTAGGTCTGGACCTTAAAGGTGGTATGAACGTCATCCTTGAAGTATCGGTACCTGATGTTATTAAAGCACTGGCTGACAACAAACCTGATGAAAACTTCAATCAGGCATTGGCAACTGCTGCCAAACAAGCTGTCAACAGCCAGGACGATGTGATCACCCTATTCGTTAAGGAATATCGCAGAATAGCACCGGACGCCAAACTTTCTGAACTTTTCGCGACACAACAGTTGAAAGACAAAGTTAACCAGAAATCATCTGATGCTGAAGTAGAGAAAGTATTACGTTCTGAGGTAAAAGCAGCCGTAGAGAACTCTTATAACGTACTCCGTACCCGTATCGACCGTTTTGGTGTGGTTCAACCCAATATCCAAAGCCTCGAAGATAAAATGGGACGCATCATGGTAGAACTTCCGGGTATCAAAGAGCCGGAACGTGTGAGAAAACTTCTTCAAGGTTCTGCCAACCTGGAATTTTGGGAAACATATACAGCCAAAGAAGTATTGCCTGTTATGGAAGCTGTAGACAGCAGAATACGTAATGTTTTGGCAAGCTCTGTAGTAACCGATACTACCACAACCGTTACAGAAGAAGTTGTAGCAGAAGCAGCTCCTGCAAAAGCCATTAGCGTTACTGACAGTATTAAGGCCACACTGAAAGGTGACAAGCAAGAAGCTTCCAGCAACATGGAGCAAATCAAGAAAGAGCATCCATTGTTGGCTATTTTGCAGTTGAATACAAGCGGTCAGGGTCCTATCATTGGTTACGCCAATCATAAAGACACTGCTGAGATAAACAGATACCTCTCCATGAAAGAAGTAATGGCTGAACTTCCCAAAGACTTGCGCTTAAAATGGGGTGTTGCTGCAGCTGACTTCGCTCCGAAAGGACAAATTTTCGAATTGTATGCTATCAAATCTACAGAACGTAATGGCAAAGCTCCACTTGAAGGTGATGTAGTAACAGATGCAAAAGACGATTACGATCAACACGGTAAACCGTCTGTAAGCATGTCGATGAACTCTGACGGTGCACGCCGTTGGGCACAATTGACCAAGCAAAATATTGGACGCTCCATTGCTATCGTACTTGATAATTATGTATACTCTGCTCCGAACGTAAGTACAGAAATCACAGGTGGTAACTCAATCATCACAGGTAACTTTACTCCGGAACAATCAAAAGACTTAGCAAACGTTTTGAAGTCAGGTAAGATGCCTGCTCCTGCACACATTGTACAGGAAGATATCGTAGGTCCGTCATTAGGTCAGGAATCTATCAACGCAGGTGTATTCTCATTCGTTGTGGCACTTATCCTGCTAATGATTTACATGTGTGCTATGTACGGATTTATCCCGGGCATGATTGCTAATGGTGCATTGTTCCTCAATTTCTTCTTCACGCTGGGTATTCTTTCATCCTTCCAGGCAGCACTGACAATGTCGGGTATTGCCGGTATGGTGCTTTCACTCGGTATGGCAGTAGATGCAAACGTACTTATCTATGAACGTACGAAAGAAGAGTTGCGTAGTGGTAAAGGTGTAAAGAAAGCATTAGCCGATGGTTACTCAAATGCATTCTCTGCAATTTTCGACTCCAACTTAACTTCAATCATCACCGGTATTATCCTGTTTAACTTTGGTACAGGTCCTATCCGTGGTTTTGCCACTACCTTGATTATCGGTATCCTCTGCTCATTCTTTACAGCAGTATTCATGACTCGTATCGTTTACGAACACTTCATGAATAAAGACAAGTTGTTGAATCTGACATTTACCTCTGCAATCTCTAAGAATCTGCTGGTAAATACTCATTTCGACTTCATGAAGAACAATAAACGTTACTTCATAATCACAGGTGTTATCATTCTGGTATGTATTGCTTCATTCGCAATCCGTGGTTTGAGTCAGAGTATCGACTTCACCGGTGGACGTAACTTCAAGGTGCAGTTTGAACAACAAGTAGAACCGGAACAGGTACGTGAATTGATTGCAAGTAAATTCGGTGATGCCAATGTAAGTGTAATCTCTATCGGTACTGACAAGAAAACCGTTCGTATCAGTACTAACTACCGCATCGAAGAAGAAGGTAATAATGTAGATTCTGAGATTGAGGCATATCTGTACGAAACACTGAAACCATTGTTAACTCAAAACATTTCATTAGCAACTTTCATTGACCGTGACAACCATACAGGTGGTAGTATTGTCAGTTCACAAAAGGTAGGTCCGAGTATTGCAGACGATATCAAAACATCTGCTATCTGGTCTGTAGTTCTGGCTCTGATTGCTATCGGTCTGTATATCCTGCTTCGCTTCCGCAATATTGCTTATAGTGTGGGTTCTGTGGTAGCATTGACATGCGATACTGTGATGATTATCGGTGCTTATTCGCTGTTGTGGGGATTGGTTCCGTTCTCACTGGAAATTGACCAGACATTTATTGGTGCTATCCTGACAGCTATCGGTTACTCTATCAATGATAAGGTGGTAATCTTTGACCGTGTGCGTGAGTTCTTCAATTTGTATCCGAAACGTAACAAACGTTTGCTGTTCAATGACTCACTGAATACAACATTGGCCCGTACTATTAATACTTCATTGAGTACATTGATCGTGTTGCTGTGTATCTTCATCCTGGGCGGTGACTCTATCCGCAGCTTCGCATTCGCAATGATACTGGGTGTTGTCATCGGTACACTGTCTTCTCTGTTCATTGCTTCTCCTATTGCCTATACAATGATGAGTAAAAAGAAAGAAACGGCAGAAACTGCGACTGTTGCTGTAGAATAATAACAGACAACTTATATAAAAAAGAAGAGGAGAAAGTTATGATAGCTTTCTCCTCTTCTTTTTTATATAACACCAAAGGATAGAACAAGATATTTCTTAAAGTAATAAAAAGCAGATCGGAGGATTAAATTCATAGGTTATATGAGGTAAGCCGCATCATAAAGAGTGAAAATACAGTTTTGTTCGCTTTGTTACAACATTTAGTTATTATGTTACCATAATGAATAATCACTTTTAGCCAAGACCGTATCTTTGTAATTAAAGAAAATATTTAAATTTTTAAATCACATGAAAAAATTATTCTTATTGTTAACCACTTCCCTACTTCTTTTTGCAGGATGTAAAGAGGATAATGAACAAATGCTTTCAGAAGCCAACTTGAAACAAGGTTGGCAACTTACTTTAGAGAGAGTAAATAGTATTGAAAACGACCTGACCTCTATTCCCATTCCAGAACTTATGTATTTTGGGGATCAAAGTCTTTGCTATTTAGCCATTCCGGTTGCTTCTGATGATAAATGGGAATATAATGATTCTCGTACAGCATGGAGCTATGATAACTCTAATCAGATATTGAATATTGCAGCGCTATTGCCTACTACTGTTTATATTGATAATTTAACAAAGAATCGATTGGAAATACATTATTATAAGTATAACAAATCCGGGAAACTGGATCTATATGAGAAGGTTTTCACTCTAGCATCAGTAGAAATAAAGGATTTGAAAATAAGAATAAGTAAATAAAAAAAATACTTTGTATTAACCGAAATTTAAGATGATGAAAAAAGTTACATACTTACTTTTAGGAATCGCTCTGTTAAGCATGGTATCATGCAAAGAGGATACAGACTTATCTCCCCAACTTACAGGCTTTTGGAAACAGTCTCAAATATTCATTGATGATGAATCATTTGATTTGACAGATGGTGAACTCAATACCAGTCTGTATATGGAAGCAAATGGCGTTTATCGTTTATTTGATGGTACAACTCAAAAAGAACATCCGGGTACATGGCTATTTTCGGATGGTAACTGGTTGAATTTGACGATGGATAAAATTCAGAGTAAAAACACAGACAATTCATATCGCTTTGGTCAAGTTTTAGTTCGTTTTACCATACTTAATGTCAATGATAACGAAATGGAATTGCGGATTAAGACCTATTTGTACGAACGGAAACTTACTGTGATGTTTAATTTAATGGCACAAGATGATACTACCGGTATGACAGGTGAAGAGTTATTGGAACTGGATACACAAAATAAGAAAATACATACTTATAGATATGTATTTAAAAAGGTCAATCTATAACTATATCTAATATGAAAAATATTATATCAATTATTGCTCTGTTGTTTGCTCCATTAATGCTAATGGCACAAACTTCCTTATCGGGAATAGTAAAAGATGCTAAATCAGGTGAGCCTTTGATTGGGGTTTCTATATTGGTTGAAGGAACTACGTTGGGAACCATTACGGATGTAAATGGAAAATTCACCTTATCTGCTCCAAATACAAATGTAAATCTGCAGGTTAGTTATATTGGTTATAAAACTGAAAATATTTCGACAAAGGGGCAGAAGTTTATTATGATTAACTTATCAGAAGATTCTCAAACATTGGATGAAGTCGTTGTGGTAGGTTATGGTGTACAAAAGAAAGAAACATTAGTCGGTTCCATATCGACTGTAAAATCAGAAGCTTTAGTAAGTGTACCAGCTTCCAATCTGACTCAAACTTTAGCAGGTAAAGCCTCAGGACTTGCCATTGTACAATCTTCCGGAGAGATCGGGAGAGATGAAGCTCAAATTTTTATTCGTGGAAAAGCCACCTTTGAAAATAGCAATGCACAGCCACTGATTATTGTAGATGGAATTATTCAAGAAAGCTTTGCACAAATTGACCCTAATGAAGTAGAATCCATTAATATTCTGAAAGACGCTTCTGCAACAGCTGTATATGGTGTAAAAGGAGCGAATGGCGTAATTATTGTGACTACTAAGCGTGGTATTACAGGAAAGGCACAAGTCTCTTTCAGTGCACAGATGGCCATTAACAGCCCCATGCGTTTACATACTCCTATTGAGGGTTACCGAACTTCAATCTTGAGAAATACAGCAGACGATTCGGCTGGATATTTATCCAGCTATTCGGCTAACCAGTTGATGAACTGGCGTACCGGAGCTTCTCCTTATACCGAACCTGATATTGACTGGATGGATGAAATCATGAAAGAAACCTCTCTGCAACAGCAATATAATGTAAATGTCAGAGGAGGAACAAAGGCCGTACGTTACTTCCTTTCAGGAGGTTTTTTCGATCAGGACTCTCCTTTCAAGCATGATAAAATAACCAATTTCAATCGTTTCAATTTCCGATCTAATTTAGATATTGATGTTACTCGTGATTTAAGCGTATCGTTAAATATAGGTGCGCGTATTGAGAATCGAAACTATCCTTATACCATGTATTGGAATTCATGGAACATCTATCATGATGCTTTCGCACAGTCAGGAATTAAATATCCTGTTTATAATATGGACGGTTCATATGCTCCAAATAATTTACATGCTCGTATTCAGGATTCAGGAGAAGGAATCGACAAACGTACAGTAGTGGAAATGGCATTGAATGTGGAATATAAAATGGATTGGTTATTGAAGGGCTTAGCGGTAAAGGGGCAGGTAGCTTATGATGATAATACCAAGCATTCCAAGTTGTATGTGAAAACTCCTGCTATTTATGATTATATGTTTGTAAACGATACTTATATATTGAAAGATCCCGCCCGACCTTTGCAGTATAACTGGGACGATGTAGGTAATGCACGTAAAATGTACTGGGAAGGTGCTTTAACTTATAATCGAGATTTCCGGAGGCACAATGTCAATGTTTTGTTACTGTTCAATCAAATGCTCCGAGGAAATGATGCGGATCAATACTATGCAACTCAAGGGTTGGTTGGGCGCTTAACTTATAATTATGCTCAGACCTATCTTGCAGAAATCAATTTTGGTTTGAATGGATCAGAAAATTTTGCTCCCAATAAACGGTATGGTTTGTTTCCTGCATTCTCATTAGGTTGGATTGTTTCTAAAGAAAAATTCTGGCAAGAAAGTGGTCTCAGTAATGTAGTCAATCATTTCAAGATAAGAGGTTCTCTCGGTTGGGTCGGGAATGATCGTTCATGGGCATATATCAAAGAAAAAGGAACAGCCGAAGAGCAGCGCTTTATCTATCTTCAGCAGTATTTATATAGTGGAGATAATGGAGGCTATATGTTTGGTGATACTAAAATAGAAGGTATTAAAAGTTTGACGATCGCCAACCCGGATGTAACTTGGGAAAAGTCTCGTAAAATTAATATCGGATTTGAATCCGGTTTTTTTGATAACCTCATTACACTGAGTGCAGAATATTTTCATGAATACCGAAAAGATATATTGTCCGAAAGTGAAAATGTACCCTCTTATTTCGGGGCAACACCTGTACCAGGGAATATTGGTAAGATAAAAAATCAAGGTGTGGAAATTGACGTTGCATTTAACAAGCAAGTAAACAACGATTTTTCCTATTTTATCAAGGGCAATTTCGGTTTTGCACGCAATAAAATTATCGAAAAAGGAAGCGCAAAAGGAGTACTTCCTTATCAGCGTCCGGAAGGCTTTGCAATCGATACTCCTTTGAAATATATTACAGATGGATATTTTCAATCTTATGAGGATATAGAAAACAGTACCTCTCAATTGGGTATCAATGGAAATGTGGAAGTAAGACCTGGAGATTTAAAATATAGAGATATTAATGGAGATGGAATCATCGATCTTTACGATAGAATTCGGACAGGTTTTCCTACCACTCCCGAGATTCAATATGGTTTGAATGTTGGATTCACCTGGAAAGGTTTTGATGTTTCCGCTTTATTTCAAGGAACAGCTAATGTTTCCTTCGATAAAAACTGGGAAATAATGTGGGCATTCTCTAATAATGACAATGTATTTCCCCGACATTGGTACTATTGGACTCCTGAGATGGGTGACGAACAAGCACAATATACTAAAATGTATGGCAAATACCAGAACAATGAAGCCGGAGCAGATTACACTCTATCAGATGGAAGTTATATACGTTTGAAGAACTTAGATGTAGGATACACTTTCCCAAGTGAATGGACTAAAAAAGCGTTAATCAATAATCTACGACTTTATATGTCTGCACTCAACCTTGTTACGTGGTCAAAAGAAAAAGGATTAGATCCTGATAACAGAGATGGACGGGGTGGCACAATGCCTCCAATGCGGAGTATAAATTTCGGAATCAATATTAACTTTTAAAGTAGTATACAATGAAAAATATATATTTAAAAACATTTCTCATGACAACAACAATTCTGTTGTGTGCATGTGATGACTTTTTAGACAGAGCTCCGGGAGTAAATCTTGATGAAGATAAAGTTTTCTCAAATTACGAAACTGCCTATAGATACCAAGCCGATATTTATTCCAACCTGAGAAAAGGCTTCAATGTATTGGGAAGTTTTCAAGCAGTTCCCATAGCTTGCGCCTCAGATGAAGCAGAAGCAAGTTCCGGATGGCATTCTTCCAATGAATTGAATCTTGGTTCATATGATGGCGTAGATAATGTGACAGACAATAATTACATCGGAATACGAAAAGCAAATTTGTTTCTGTCTAAAAAAGAAATTATCCCATTTCCCGATCAGGAAACGAAAAATAAACAAGTCGGAGAGGTTTACTTCTTAAGGGCTTTTTATTTCCATGATATTATCAAGCGGTATGGAGGCATGCCTATTTTGAATGATAAAATTTTTTACCCGAACGATAATTTAAATATACCACGCAATAGCTATAAAGAATGTGTGGAAGCCATTCTTTCAGACCTTGAAAATGCCATTTCTTTATTACCTCTTTCTATAGACAACAAGGAATTGGGTCGTATAACGAAAGGAATGGCAATGGCACTAAAATCCAGAGTATTGTTATATGCCGCAAGTCCATTGTGGAAGGATGAATTTACCAATGACGATAAATGGGAGCTTGCAGCAAATGCAGCATTAGATGTTATTAATTTACAGGAAAACGGTGCTAATATATATGAATTGTACAATACTGGAGCTGGTGTGGAAGATTATGAACAACAGTTCTTTGTACGTCCACTGGAGAATAAAGAAGTCATCTTTTGGTATAATGACAAACCACAAGGCTTTACGCAAGATGAAATCACAGTTTGGGCACCTGCCGGCGAAGGTATTATGGGTGCAGGTGCTATTTGGCCAACTCAGAATTTTGTAGATATGTTTGAAATGGCCAATGGTAAATACATCAATGAACCGAACTCCGGATATGATTTGTTGAAACCTTATGAAGGAAGAGATCCGAGATTTTATAAAACAATCATATACAATGGTTCTAAATGGCAGGGGGTAAATGTAGAAACTTTTGTTGGTGGAAAACATCATTTAAAGATCACTGATTGCCGGACAGGATATTATGTTAGAAAGTATCTGCCGGAATCAGTAAAGAGCAACTCTTCATCAAGTGTATATCATAATTGGCAATATATACGTTTAGCAGAAATTTATTTAAATTATGCAGAAGCAATCAATGAAGCCGAAGGACCTGATAAGGCATATACTTATGTCAACGCTATCAGAAAACGTTCGGAAATGCCACCGTTGCCTGAAAAACTTTCAAAAGAAGAGATGCGCGAACGAATAAAGCATGAACGGGCAATCGAGCTATCATTTGAAGAACATCGTTGGTGGGATGTACGCCGTTGGATGGAAGGGGAAATATACTTTAATGGTCCTTTCTATGGAATGAACATCACTAAAAATGCGGATGGAAGTCTGACTTATGATAAAGTGGTCTTTGAAAATCGAATTTTCTTAAGCAAAATGAACTTATGTCCGATACCTATCAGCGAGATGAATAAAAATGATAAATACACTCAAAATCCTGGTTGGTAAAATCAGTAAGTAATAAAATGATGTCGAAACATATTATGAAAAATATGAAAAAGATTAATTATATAAAATTCAGTCTATTAATGTTTTTAGGGATTATGACTTTTCCGCTAATGGCACAAAAAGACGCAATTGCTAAGAGATATACTTCAGGTATTGTGCAGGACGAGCAAGGCAACCCTTTGGTTGGCGTAGAAGTATCTATAGTAGATGGTTTTAAGCAAGTAGTCACAGATCTAGCCGGAAAATTTCAGATAGATGTCCCTGTAGGAGAGAGCCTCTATTTTAATAAGACAGGTTATCTCAGACAGAAAAGGGAGATAGATAACCGGGGAACCTCTATTACTATTGTCTTAAAAAAAGAGAACATGGAGGAAATTTACCAGTTAGGATACATTGCCCGGCCGCGTTCCGAAGTTACCACAGCCATATCGACTATTACTGCCGATCAACTTTCACGATCTTCTCTAATTTCAGCAGAAAGTGCTCTAACGGGTAAAGCAGCAGGATTGTCTGTATTACGTACGAACGGTAATGAACCGGGAGTAGAACTCAATAATTTATATATACGAGGCATTGGTACCGAAAATGCAATGCGTTCTCCTTATATTTTAGTGGATGATATAGAACGTAGTCTTGGAGGATTGGATGTTCACGAAATAGAGTCCGTCACTATCCTGAAAGATGGTGCCGCTAATACCCAGTATGGTCAACGTGGTGCCAATGGTACTATATTGATTACTACAAAAAGAGGTATTGTAGGAAAACCGGAAATTGAATTCATTACACAAGTGGGTACTCAACAACCTACTCATCGTCCTGACTACCTTGGCTCCAAAGAGTATGTGGCCCTTTATAATAAGGCTTTGAAGAATGATGGTCTATCTATTCCGTCTGGTCCTAAATCCAATCCGGAAACTTATACAGGAGTTCAGAATAAATACCTTTATCCGGACGTAGATTGGTATGATGAATTTATACGCAACAATGCCCTGCAACAACAATATAAAATCACGTTTCGGGGTGGAACAGAAACCATTCGCTACTTTATGCTTTTAGGATATACGGAACAAGATGGACTATACAAATACTCAAACTTGAATAGTGGTTATAGTACCAATCTGAATTATAATCGTTTCAATGTACGTGCTAATCTGGATGCGAATGTTACCAAATCGTTAACAGTATCTTTGGATCTCGCAGCAAGGGTTGAAAATCAAAATAAGCCGAATACTACTACAAACAATGTTTTCACGGCTCTATCTTCTATTGTACCTAACGCAATGCCCATCCGGTATGAAGACAATAATCTGGCAGGTACTTCGCAATACAAAGAAAACCCTTTAGGAATGATCTCCCGTACAGGATATAGTCAGAATAGAGGTGTTTCTTTACAAATAAAAGCAAAAGCTCTTCAAGATTTAAGTGCCCTTACTAAAGGCCTAAATGCCGAACTTGTTTTTGGATACGATGGAAAATCTTCATACGGATTAATGAAAACCGAACAATATGCTACTTACGAATCACAAGCAGATGGTAGCTATACAAAATATGGCGAAGAAGTACCGTTGGCTTTAAATATGTCGGCAACCGGTAAAGATTATTATAATCTGATGAGTTTCTTTGGAGGTTTAAACTATGACCGCACCTTCTATAAACACAGCATTGGTGGCAATATCCGTTATTATCAGACTCAAACATTTGTTCGCGGTGATAATCCCCCTTACGGAAAACAGGGAATCAACGGTGGAGTACGCTATGATTATGATAAAAGATATTTCATTAATCTTAATTTTGCTTACGATGGTTCGGATGAATATGCTCCGGGGAATCGTTTTGGATTTTTCCCTGCGATATCAGCTGCCTGGTTAATTTCCAATGAAAACTTTCTGAAAGCAAACCCTACGCTTACCTATCTGAAGTTACGTGCATCTTATGGCGAATCCGGCAATTGTAAAACTTCCGGCATCGATCGATATGCTTACCAATCGCATTGGTTCGGGTATGATGCTTCGTGGGGAGGTTATATTTTCGGTACAGGTTTTCCGTGGAGTGACGGCGCTTGGGAAGGACGTACCCCTAATCCTGATTTAACATGGGAAACGACTAAAAATTTTAATGCAGGACTCGACTTCTCTTTATTCAATCATCTGTCTGTCAGCGTTGACGGGTTCGTTCATAAACGCAATAACATCATTATGGCTTTAGAGAACACGACCTCTTCCATTATAGGAGTTGCAGCACCCTACGCTAACATCGGAAAAGTTACCAATAAAGGCTTTGAAACGACAGTGACTTACAGTGACAAAATCGGAAAGGTAGATTATTATGTACAAGCTAATGCCTCTTATGCACGAAATAAGATTACCCAAACAGATGAAGTTGCCAACTTAGCTGCAAATCTTAAACGTACCGGACATTCAGTTACGCAGCCTTTCGGACTATTGGCTATTGGTTATTATAAAGATCAGGCGGATATTGACACCAGTCCCGTTAATACCCTTTATAAGGTACGTCCCGGTGACATTAAATATAAGGATGTCAACAATGACCAAATCATTAACGAAGAAGACGAAACGGCGATCGGTACACCCACTGTTCCGGAATGGGCATTCGGATTAAGTGCGGGAATAGAATATGCAGGCTTCGATTTTTCATTTTTGCTTTCCGGATATGCAGGTCGTTCGGTATATATGGATAACAACAGTAATGCATGGTCACTATACAATAACAGTAATGCAACGAAGTTGGCATATGGAGCTTGGGAAGCAGGAGTTAGAGAAGACAATGCTACCTATCCCCGTTTGACTACTGAATCGAACAAAAATAATTATCGGAGTTCAACTTATTGGCTGAAAAACGGCAACTTCCTTCGTTTGAGCAATCTTGAGTTAGGATATTCTTTCCCCAAAAAATGGTTGAGTAAAATTAGTTTAAAAGCACTTCGCTTGTACGTGAACGGCCAGAACCTTTTCACAGCCGATCATTTAGGTGATTTCAATGTTGATCCGGAAGTTATCAGTGCCGGAATTACTGATTATCCGGTTGTGAGAACATTCAATGTAGGTCTGAGTTTAAAATTCTAATTCCAGTTTAATATGAAACCGATCAATATACTTAAAATAGCAATTTCGACAGCAATACTCGCACTGACAGCTTGCGACCTGCTCGATAAAGATATAGATACCAATCTTTCAAAAGAAGATATCTTCTCGGATGAACGTTATGCCGCCGGATTTCTGAATAGTGCCTATCGCGAAATAACAAAAGGGTACAACCGGATAGATAATGCCATGATGGCGTGTGCCAGTGACGAAGCTATCTGTTCGTATTCCGGTTCAGCTGTTCATAGTTATAATTACGGAGCGATCACCCCAAGTTACAATCCGGAAGAATCTATCTGGAGCGAAATGTACAAAGGCATAAGAAATGTGAACGTTTTTCTGACCGAATTGGATGGTACAATCAAGTCTTCCGGACTTATCGACCGCTCAGCAGCCAGTAAAGCCAATTATAAACGTATGAAAGGGGAAGCTTTTTTCCTGAGGGCCTACTACCATTTTGAATTGGCCAAACGATGGGGAAACATCCAATTAGTAGATACGATATTAACGGAAGAAAGTGCATTGCAGGTGAAACAAAGCAATTTTACAGAAGCCATCCGCTTTATTGTAAACGATTGTGATAGTGCAATAAAATACCTGCAAGATCCCTTGAAAGAAACAATTAATGAGACTAATAAAGGAAGAGCAACTCAAGCATCAGCAATTGCACTTAAAATCAGAGCTTTATTGTATATGGCCAGTCCTTGGAATAATCCGTCGAATGATAAGGCTTTGTGGAAAGAAGCGGCAGATGTAGCCTATGCATTTATCAACTCAACGGGGGCAGGTGGCAAAATAGGATTAGATCCTACCAAGTTTACAGCATCTATGCCAAACCTGTTGTATGTATCTACCGCTTACAGCAAAGAAGTTTTGTTTGCAAGCAGCTATGATTTAGGCAATGACATTGAGAAATATAACTTCCCTATCAGTTATTCAGGATATGGATATACTAATCCGACGCAAGAATTAGTTGACTGCTTCGAACTATTAGATGGAAAAACCTATGATCCGGAAAAACCGTATGCAAATTTAGACCGGCGTTTCAATCTTTATTTCTACCACAATGACCAACAACCTTTATCCAATAGAAAAGATTCTATATTTACTTATATAGGTGGAAAAGATGGCCCCGGCCGTTCGGCTACAGCTACAAAAACGGGATATTATATGCGTAAATTTACCGACTTTACGCTTGACATAAACAAAGGTCAGCAAGCACGTCGTGCCTGGATTCATTTCCGGTTTGCTGAAGTCTTGTTGAATTATTGTGAAGCAATGAATGAATATCTGGATACACCAGATAAAACGATCTATCAACAATTGAACAAATTGCGCACAAGGGCTGGGGTTGCTACTTATAAAGAGGGATCTATGAACCAGGATGAGATGCGCGAAGCAATCAGGAAAGAACGCCGCGTAGAACTTGCATTTGAAGAACATCGTTTCTGGGATGTGAGAAGATGGTTAAAGGGTGAAACTTATTTCAATGGACCTATTCATGGAATGGAAATAGTAAAAAATGCCGATGGCTCATACACTTACACCAAAGTAGAAGTTGAAAACCGTGTTTATACCTCTAAAATGAATTGGTATCCGATACCTTATAAAGAATTACTTAAAAACATCAACCTGAAACAAAATCCTGACTGGCAATAACCATCTAAACAAGTAAAAAAAATGAAAACGATATTTAGTATAATAAGTCTTGGCATTATCCTATTAATGGCCTCTTGCGGAGATCCGAATGATAATTTTGACATGCATTCTCCGCAAGCTACCATTCCGGTAGACACGTTTGAAGTAAACAGAGGAGATATTGTGAACTTAACAGCCATTCTAACGGATGAAAGTGGTGTTGAATCGTGTATCCTTACCTATGGCAAGTGGAAGATTAGTGAAGAAATTAGATTAAAAGATGTTGGTTACCCCACTTCTTACCAGTTTACAACGGACATTGTAGTTCCGAGTGATGCTGAATTTTCCTGGCTGGAGGACTATCAAAAACATGACGGAACTATATTCAAAATCACACAAACCTATCATAAACTATCACTGACCTTCTATGATGCAGTGAAGAATAAAAACATTGTTTATTTTTATATTAAAGTAAAATCTTAAAATGGTGAGACAAAAACGGCTGATAATTATTTTATTGACACTTGCTGCCTGTACACTGAGCTTTGCAGAAAAGACTCCGGTAGATTATGTCGATTGTTTTGTAGGAACATCCAATTCACGCTGGATGCTTGGTCCTTATGCACAACGTCCTATGGGAATGGTGCAACTCGGTCCGGATAATCAGGGGAATCGTTGGATGGGTGGCTATGAGTATGCTATCAACAGTGTTTCCGGATTTAGCCATATCCACGCATGGACAATGGGAGGTTTAATGATGATGCCTACTACTGCGGATTTAGCATTGTCCAATCCCGGACCTGATTCTCCTTATAAAGGGGCAAATGCCGGTTACCATTCCCGTATACTTAAGGAGACGGAAAAAGCCACTCCCGGATATTATTCGGTAGAGTTATATGATCACAATGTAAAAGCCGAAATCACAACAACTACTCGTTGTGGATTTCAGCGATATACTTTTCCTGAGTGCAAAGAAGCTCGTATCCTGATCGATTTACTTTTTCCTACGGAATGGGATTATGGATTTACAGTAGAAGATGCCAAAATAACCAAAATAAACAATACCGAAATAGAAGGATATGCAGTGTGCCAATCCGGAAGTTGGAGTAGTTGGAACGATTGGACACTTTATTTTGTAGTCCGTTTCAACCGCCCTTTCAATCAGCTTAATGGCTGGAATGAAGAAGGACAAAAAGAGGATATCAATGGGATAACCGGAAAAGGAGATATGGGAGTATATGCCACTTGGAACACACAAAAAGGAGATATCATATTGGTGCAAAGTGGTCTGTCTCTGGTTAGTATTGACGGAGCACGTGCCAATATGAAGACTGAATTGGATACATTCGGCTGGAATTTTGATGCTTGTGTCAAAGATGCACAAAACGAATGGAACACTCTGCTTTCTAAGATAAAAATAGAAGGAGGATGCGAAAAAAACCGCCGTAAATTCTACACAAATCTTTATCGGGCTTTTGCCGGTAAACAAACGTGGAATGATTGTAACGGACAGTATCGGGATGCTTGTGAAAACATTCAGCAACTTGCACAGGGACAAAACATCTACGGAGGCGATGCGTTCTGGAATTCTTTCTGGAATCTGAATGGACTTTGGTCTATAGTTGCTCCTGAAATTATGGACAATTGGGTTACCACTCAATTAGAAATGTTCAAGCACACCGGATGGACCTCAAAAGGTCCGGCAGGCATTGAGTATTCGGGAATCATGGAAGGTTCTCACGAAATAGCGTTGATGGTAGCTGCTTATCAAAAAGGAATTCGAAAAGATGGAGAAGAAATATACAAAGCCATCCGGAAAATGGTAACAGAAAAGGGGACTGAACATCCTTGCGGGGGACAATGTGGTCAAATCAACTTGGATGCTTATGTGAAGTATGGTTATATGCCCACAGAAGTGGATGTAGTATCCAAAACATTGGATTATGCTTATGATGACTTTTGTGTTGGGCAATTGGCTAAAATCCTGAAAAACAAAAAGGATGCACAGTATTTTCTGAAACGTTCCATGAACTATAAGAATGTTATTCATCCCGAATACAAATATGTGTGCAGAAGAGACAAAGAGGGCAATTGGGATAAGGAATTCGATGTGTTTTCCAACAAGGGATTTATTGAAGGCAACTCGTGGCAATATTCCTGGTACGTACCTCACGACATAAACAATTTGTTGAACATCATTGGAAAGGAACAAGCCGTACAACGTCTGACAGAAGGATTTGAAAAGTCACGAAAACACAATTTTGCCGCACATGCTTTTGACCGGACTATGGGACAGTCTGCCGAATACTATATTAATCAGGGAAATGAAGTAAATATGAATAGTGCATTTATTTTCAATTACTTGGATAAACCTTGGTTATGTCAGCAATATACCCGTGAAATATTGAACTGTTACTATGGTGATACTCCATATCACGGATGGGAAGGAGATGAGGATGAAGGTCAGATGGGGGGATGGTTCGTAATGAGTGCTATGGGGCTTTTTGAAATGGACGGCGGAGTAACTGCTAATTCTGAATTAGACATCACCAGTCCTCTATTCGATAAAATAACCATTCAATTGGACAACCGTTATTATCCGGGAAAAGTATTCACAATAGAAGTCCGCAACAATTCTGAAAAGAACTGTTTCATTAAAACGGCTTATTTGAATGGAAAAAAATTGATGAGTCCCCGAATCCCTTTTAGTGCCATTAAAAATGGAGGAAGCTTGGTTTATGAAATGACAGACCGTCCAGAGCAAACTTGTTGGTGGAACTAAAAGTATACACATAATAATAAAAAAGTACACTTATGAATCAGAAATTAATCATACTCCTTTTCACTTTCATAGCCTATAGCCTGGCTTTGGCTGCGCAAACCAATCTTCATGTCGGGACACAAAATCGTGTGGTTGTTTTCGCCCGCTTTAAGGACGATCCGGAAATTGATACTCCAAGAAGTTATTTCGATCGAATATTCAACGGAGAAAACAACTCGCTTAAGTCCTATTTTAAAGTAATCTCTAACGGACAACTTACAATTAACTCTTATTTATATCCGGCAAATACAGGAGAAAATACCTCTTTTGAACTAAAGTACTGTTACTATTGCTACGATAATGACTGGAAGGGAAATTATCCGAATTGTAAAGGCAAAGATATAACCTCTGCTTCCGATATTAACATTGGATTTATTATCAAGGAACTGGCAGGAAAATTAGAAGAGTCCGAAAATATTCTGGAAGCCTCTATGCTTGACAATGACAATGACGGTTATGTAGACAATTTTGTTATTGTGCTACGTGGTGCGGGAAGAGGACCAGGCAAAGGTATCTACACTCCACACGTTGGTACTATTTCCGAAGTTTTCACAAAAGCTCAAGGTCCTATCTTGCTAAAAGGAAAAACAATCAGAAACTATACGGTCACCTTTGAACGTAACTCTTTGGATACCCATTGTCGTTTTTTGCTGAATTATATGGGATTTCCTAACGCATATCCTACCCAAGGTTCTTCTCCGCGTTTTGTAGGTCCGTGGGATCCGACGGATGGACCGCAATTATCTTATCCTTTGATTTATAACCGTATGAAATATTCCAATAATAATTGGATTAACAGTATACCGGAAATTATTCAACCCGGTGAATACACCCTATCTCCGGCACATGAGGCAACCAATAATGCGTATAAAATCAGTTCTTCCGATCCACAACAGTATTGGATAGTGGAGTATCGGGATAATGGTGCAGCTTATGAAAACAATCTGCCAGAGGCAGGATTACTCATTTATCGTGTAGACACAAGATATTCGGGAGTGGCAGGAAAAAATACAGAAATTTATCTGTTCCGGAAAGATGGTACTCCAAACTGTCCAGGCGAAGTAACAGAAGCTGCTTTTTCGGACATAAACGGACGTACGGCATTCAGTTCAGAGACGAATCCATATCCATTCTTTACGGATGGTAGCACATTTAATGATCTGGCCATTTACGATATAACTCTCAAAAACGGTCTGATTTCGTTTCGTATAAATAAAGTATATACTGATATTCAGGAGTCTTACATGAGTGGTTGGAATATACATGTTGCTTCGGATTCTCCCCGTACCCTGTTACTTCAAGGTGAAGGTATAGAGGAGGTAAGTATATTCGACTTATCTGGACGCTCGTTGCACTCTTTCAACATCAATAATAAAAAGAGTATTAAATTGTCTGATTTAGCTTCAGGTGTGTATATAGCCCGGTTAAGAAATGACGTAAAGGAGCAGATGTATAAATTTATTTTGGAATAAAAAGATATAATACAAACCTTTTAAATTATAAACATGAAATATAAAATTCAAATTATAACGAGCCTGTTTATTCTGCTCTTTGTAGTTAGCAGACTCCATGCGGAAAACTTGATTCCTTATGTAAAAGTAATTAATTCGAGTAGTGCCGTATCAGGTATGCCTGCAATCAATACAGTTAATGGATCCGGAATGACGATCTTATCGGTGCAGGGAATACATGATAACTCTGCCACCGGTGAAACGATGTGGAGTTCAGACTATCAATGGTCTGATATTAGTATTACGTTTGATTTGTTGCTTTCATACAACATTGAGAACCTGTATATCTGGAATTTTAATCAAGCAGGCAATACCAATAAAGGAATGAAAAATGTAAAAATACAGTATTCACAAGATAATTCCAAATGGACTGACCTGAAACCGGAAGCGTCGCCCGGTTATGTCGTAAACCCCAAATTTCCATTCCAATTGGCGCAAGCTTCCGGAGAAGGGGATCTTCAGGCAACCAATCTCAATGACGGGAAGAATTCACCGGTTCAAATGAAAGTCAATGCTCGTTATATACGTATTACAGCAGCTCAGTTTGGTACCGAAAATGAAGGAAACTGGGGAGGAAAAGCCAGTGGGCTAAGTGAAGTTCTTTTTACTACCAATGATGAACTGACTGATGGATATAAAGTGGAAGTGAATACCAAAGAAATAGTAAACACATGCGGTAATCTCCTGTTCGGTGGTTGCCATTGCCCCTCTTACACGCATTTTGCAACTATCATGCCACAATTTATTGATGCCGGAATGAACACCATTCGCATGGACTTTATGCTCGAAAGTATTGTTCCCAAGTTGTCTTCGGTAGAAGACTATTATAATAATGTGAACGATTGCCAAAATCCGGATAAATGGAATTATACAAATTTTGAATTAGCGGTGTTGGCCAAAAAGGCAGGTATGGTTAATATGATGATTATCTCTTATTGTCCCGCTTGGCTCAGTTATAACGGTGAAGTTAATGGTGTACCTAAAGATATGGCTGTATATACCGACATATTGCGTAAAGTATATACTCGTTATCATCAGTACATCGACTATGTGGAGTTTTATAATGAACCGGGATACTTCTTTAAAATAGATGGTAGCCCTTACACCTCCGTAGGAAAAGCATTGGCCGATATGTATGTTCCCTGTTATGAAGTGGTACAGTCTATTTCACCGGGTAAACCGATGGGTGGACTGTCTGTTGTCACCTGGTCCGACGGTGGAGTCGGAGGAAGTACCAACCGTGACTTTTTCGGAGATGAACGTATCACGACTTCCAATTTTAATTTCTATTCCCATCATGTTTATAGTGATTATGGAATAGAAACATCGAAAGAGACGGTGACCCGGGTAAAAAAAGAATTAAGTAAATTTGGATTTGGAGAATTACCCATCTGGTTTACCGAATGGAGTAGTTCCATTAATAATGCAGCAGACTCTGTGACTTACACCGGATCTAAAGCGCACACATTTGTTGGAAAATGTTTAGTAAACTGGATGCGTGATGGCCTGACCGGAGCACATCATTGGAATTATATGCGTGCTATAGCCATCAATGGAAACGAACCGGGGGTAAATGCAGACGGGCATGGTATGTATGCTTGGGATGCAGCAACCAAAACCGGTTATCTTTTACCGAAAGCTTTCGTCTTTAAATTATTATCACGTACGTTGGGATTGGGAGAAGGAAAAAATAATGTTTTACAAGTACAAAACCTGGGTGAGGATCAAGTTAATATCGGCGCATTTACCAATAGCGGGGGTGTTACGTCGATAGTAGCTGTCAATGAGGGAAAACAGATAGTACGTATCGATGTGCGTTTAGAAAATTTGGATAATATTCGCGATGTGGAACAATATATTGTAACCCAAACACAGAAAGGGGAAATCCCTGTTCATCCTTCTTTCACTTCAGGAAGTGGAACGAAAATAGCCATTGATATACCTGCATCATCGGTTGTCGGATTGAAATTTATAAAATAAGTGTATTTTGTTACCAAACTAAATGCTATTGTTACAATAATGAATGAAGTTATTTGACAATAGCGCTTACTTTGTAAAAGTTATAAAACAAAAAAATATCTTTATTAACTACCAAAATTAATTCGTATGAAAAAATTAATCATTACTCCATTGTTGATGTTTTTAGCATCAGTACTCATGTCCGCTTATGCGAGCGATATTGTTATTGCCGGTTTTGAAGACGGTGAAACAGGTTATAAACTGAATGACGGTTGGGCTGCATATTATGAGTGGGAAGTTGCCAATAATTCGGATAATTCGGGAATAAATACATCTAATAAATGTATTATGAGTACTGCAACTACGAAACCTGACAGTTGGGGAGCATGGTTTATCATTACATTGGACGAACCTATCCTTATTACTGCAGAGAATCGTTATCTGAAAGTTATGGTAAAACGTACTCCTAATACTCAAAATATAGGTGTCGCCTGCGAAGGAGATGGCATACGTAATACAGATCCACGTGCTTATGTAGGACGGGCCAAACCTTCCCGTGAAGGTGTCTGGGAAGATCTCGTATTTGACTTATTCAATAACGGTGGTGATCTTACTTGGGAAAATCAAGAAATAAAACATATTTATATTAACCATTTTGGTACATTTGGTGATACAGAAGCTGGTGTTTGTTTCTTAGATAATATAGTATTGAGCGATAATTCCAAACCGCGTGGAACCAAAGAGGTTAATCCTGGTTTATTAGTTAATTTCGAAGACGAAAATCTTACTAACAGTAATTTTGTAGGTTTCAATACTCAGTCGACAGATGCCAAATGTGAGATTAAAGATAACCCTGTAAAAGCCGGAGTGAATGAAACCGCTAAATGTCTGGAGTACATTAAGCCTGCCAATACAACCTGGTGGCACTCTGCAATGGCTATTGTGAACGGCATCATTCCGGTAGAGTATCCCAACAGCTATTTACATGTGATGGCATATATTCCTGATGGAAGTCCCTTTGTTATGATTGTAAGCTCACCTTCAGGAAAACAAGTACAAGAAACGATGTATCCGGATGATGGAGAAGGCTGGTATGATTATGTATTAGATGTAAGCGAATTAGATTATATCAACGGTATTAATTTCCGCTTTAATTATTCAGGAACCGATGAAGACTGGGCAAATGAAGAAGGAAAATATTATATTGATGATTTTGCTCTCATAGAAGATATGGATCCACGTACAAAACCAACTCTCCCTACCGGTATTCAGGAAAATACTAACTTTGAGACTCTGAAAATATATGTAGATAATGGTGTTGCTTCTGTCTCTTCTCCCGATTTAAAAGTGGCAAGTGTTTATTCTGTTGGCGGTCAGTTGATTTCTCAGAAACAATCTGTCGGAGAAACTATCGACTTCCCATTGGAAAAAGGCGTCTACATAGTTAAAGCTGCAAATTCAGCAGGAAAAGTATCTGTGCAGAAATTAGTTGTCCAATAATTTTTATCCGGTAAAAGAAAACAGTTTTTAATAGGTATTGTAATTATTCAATTTTAGACCCGGAATGAGAAGAGAGACACTTCCCATTCCGGTTTTTTGTACGACAAATTGAGGAGCAATTAAAATTGTTGGATGGACAAGCCACATATACAATTGGCTGCACTGTCATGCTATACAACTATTTTCACTTGGTCGACATGCTATTACGAATTTATTTTACGCTCACGATCTATATCTTATGAAACGCCTTGTTCTTCGTAGAGAAGCGGACCGATCTCCGTAGAGAAACGACCCGTTCCTCGTAGAGTTTCGCCCCGTTCCTCATAGAGAAAAAACAAAAGCTTGTAAATATCTGAAGTACAGCCACTTACAAAAGCTTCAAAAAAGGTTGGACAGTTTTGATTTTTCTCAACAAAACGTTTATAAAAAGTATCCCATACGACACTCTATTGCCATCACCGAGATAGCAAAATCAGAAAGAAAAGAAGCAGACTGAATTGCACGATATGATAGTCAACAGCTATTTGATTTTGATGAAACACGGATTAATGAAGATTAATCATCGCTCGGCATACCTCCCCATACGGGAAACACTCAAAGTCATAGAATATTGAACATAGATTTGGTGCAGTTGCCTTGATAGAGAGTAGTGATTAACAATGATAAATAAAAACTCTATATGATTACAATACACAGGCTGATTACCCAGCCCAATACATGTAATGCTCCTCAACACGATCGTTGAAGAGCATTACACATCTATTGGTATTTTCCACAAGTAGCTCAAACGTCTTTATCCATTATCACATAGAATAGCTACCGTATTGTTCGACTAATTCTTTTACTCTTTTCACCCTATACTCCAGGCCATCGGGTGGAACTTGATCGGCTACTCCAAGAACAAATCGGGGGATAGAACGCATTACTTCGAGTACTTCAATCACATGACGGTCAAATTCCTCGTCTGAAACATGTGAAGTAAAATAAACGCCGGGTATCCCACCCCAGAAAATACTTTTAGATTCTTCCAGCATTGGAATCATTTCGTGTATCGACATATCACCTACTGGTGAAGGAGTTAGTGCTTCCAATACAGAAAATCCGACCAAAGACTCTTGCTTTAAAAGTCCTTTTAGTGTCCCATCAATATGAATAAAGGAATACTTTCCCGCTTCTCTGATTTTGGTAGTCCATTCTACCTGATAGTCCTTCATATACTTTTCAAAAAACATCTCTCCAACCATTTCCGACGATAAATTTTCAGGAATCATCAATAATTCAGCAGGACTATTCACGGCAATTTGAGCTGCCTGATCGAAAGACCGCTTCATGCTTGCTAATAACTCTTCAAATCTCTCAGGAGCAGAATATGCCAATATGGTAACAGTCATGATACCGGCATCCAAAGCAACCAACTGCATGAAAGGGCTCTTAGGTAAATAACATAAACTTGCCCCCTGATCTCCTATCTGCCGATTACGTGTTTCGGCAAAAGTATAATCCGGTTCGTAAGAAATGTGATCATAAAAATAAATCATGGCAGGAATATCATCCTCCGATTTCATCAAATGTTCAACCGGAGCTTCGGAAAAAGTGGTTTCCATATACTCCCAGCATTCCTTTAATTCTCCATAAGGAGTTATAATTTTGCGGTAACGACAATTTCCTTCTGTCCACTGAATCACTTCGCAATCATGATATATTTCTTTAAAAGGGAAATATCCCTGAAGATAATATCCAACTCCCAATGAGCGATGCCAGTCCAAGTAGGCATCGGAAGCAATAAAACCTTCGGGCTTGATTCCTCTTTTAATAAGGGAGTTTGCCCAGTAATCCAAATCTCCGGCCCAGGGTACCTTGTCAGGTTGTTTTCCCTGCAATATTGTTAACATTCTTTCTCTTGGTGTCATATTCAATTCTTTTGTTTATATTAAATACTACTTTTTCTTTTAAAGCAATCCTTCTTGCGGCAGATGCTACATCCATAAGGTTTTTTCTTGATGTTTTTACCAATACCAATCAAGGAACTAACTGATTTGATAGGCAACATCAAACTGGATTCTGTCAGGCTAATGCCACAAAATAGCTTAGGAAACATGGAAAAAAACATTTTCTGTTCGGCTATATTCCATCCACAATATCCAGGACTATAGGAGTTACTGATACATAACTGCCATCTGATTGCCAATGCTTCCAGGTATGTTTTACCCCACTCTACAATTGTTTCAACGATCAAAGAACCCAATGCATCAGCTATAAAGCTTTCCATTATGTCATTCCCCTCTCGTTTTTGAGCAATCCATTCGTCCAATTCGCTTCCTACGGAAGCTGTCAGCGCCGCATAGAAGTCTGCATCCTGCAAATATTTAGTTATAATGCCCTCCGGAGCAAAAGACAACCCGGATATTTTAATACTCTTTCGATCTATTTGTCCACCAGTCAGAAAACGAAAGCCCAAACGCGGTTTGCAGACAGAAATCGCCTCTTGCTTCATGCGGTTTATCAATTCAAGCATATACGCGTCCGGTATATTTTTCCCGTATCCCAAATAGTTGCATAATTCCGCATCAGACAGTACTAATTCATTCATCGAACAGTTTACCTCAAATGCATTAAGAAAAAAATTAATCCATTCTTCCGGCGACGGTAATTCTTTCGACTTCAAATACCAGATCGAAAGAAATCCGTTCTCTTCCAGGTTCAGTTTAGAAATATCTTCTGTTGTTATGCTATCACATACATAGTCAAATCGAAACCATTGCCCGTTTTTTTGAGAAAGCAATCCCTTTGCCCGAATGATACGATTCCCGAATAATGTATTAATAAAAGTAAAGTACTCTTTAAAAAAAGATACATCTACTGGCGAACGTGCAATTAGTGTACTACTATCATACAACGGAACTGTTTGTTCTGATTGGACAGGGATAAAAGAGATACTGTGCTTTCCCGCTCTGTCGAATACCTCCGTCCAGTCTGCATCATCCAACAAACGATAATCTTCTATGATCCATAAATGAGGTTGAACAGATATTAATCTATGAACTATTTTCTTCCTTTCGTCTACATTCACTTCGTCAATTCCGGTCAGAAAAAGTACCGTAGACAGAGCAAATTGCCTACAATAATAATCCGGATTCAACTTCATCAGAAAATCAAACATCTTTACCGACAATAGAGAGATGGTTCCTTTTATATATATTCCCCGGATATTGAGAAGATCTTCCAATGAAGCAAGGCCGGAAGGCTCAACTATTACTATATCCGGCGAAACGGTTTGTTGTACTTCCATTAATAAGTCAATCAGATTTGCACGAAGCGAACAACAGACACAACCCGATTTAAGCTCTACTACGGAATATTGAAAACTCTTTAAATAGATTCCATCGACGGATTCCTTTCCCGATTCATTTTCGATAACAACTACCTTTCGGTCTTTTAGCCAACCTGCCAAAAGATAATTAATCAGCGTTGTTTTGCCACTACCCAAAAAGCCCCACAGTACATAAACATCCATGACAATCCTCGTTTATAACAATATCTGATGCTTTATATCCGAGTACAATGCCAACCTTTGTTTCTTGGACAAAGGAAAATATTCGCAATCGGATATATGTGTATTTGACTTCTCCACAATAATGATATGGGCATCTGTATCCATAGCTATATCGTGCCATACACCTGCAGGAATATTATAAATAACCCCCTGCTTCATACAAACACAATTGAAGCACACGTCTGTATCCTTCAATTCAGCTTCAATTAATACAGCACTACCTTTGTGGAGAATGAAGACTTCATCCGTATGATGATGCCTTTCTATTTGATCTATATCCTCCAACCCATGTTTTTCTATATGATTCAGTTGCGAGACCTGCCATCCTTCTCTTATCAGAAGTGGTTTGAAACCCTTTTGTTCGTAAATATAGGACTCTATCATTTTATTTGTAAATTATAGTCGTTTAGTGCGTTATAAAACATCTCAATATTTTTCAGTGGTATTTCAGGTGGAGTATCACATCCGGTAGATAACACAAAATTGGAGTAAGCGGCTGTTCGGGTAAGCAGGAGGGTCGTTTGTTGATAAACTTCCTCAGGCGAAGCCATTTTCATAATAGATACGGGATCGATATTTCCCAGAACCAATGCATTTTTAGGGCATTGTTCAAGTGCTTCGACCATGTCGATGCCATTTCCAAAATGATAACCGACAGCACCGGTATAGACCATAGCGTCGGTACATTGACCTGTATTACCGCAGTTATGCAGAATGATGGAGAAGTTATCATCTTGTATTTCATCTACAATCTCCTTAACATATACAGAGGAAAACTCTATACAGGCCTCATTTGACAGTAAACCGGCAGCCGGTTCGGCTATCAGCACACCATTGGCTCCTGCTTGTTTAAGAGCAGTGCAATACCTCTTAATAAAGTCCGTACATTTGTTAAGTAGTAATTTAACGCTGTCCGGTTCAATATACATAGCCATCATTATTTCTGACATATCAAAAAGGCGTCCGGCTAATGAATAAGGGCCTATGCAACCTGAAAGCACAGGTTTGATGGCCTCGGTAGCTATTAATCGGTTTGCATGGATGTACTCGGGAACACGCGCTACTTCTAAAGAAGGAATTTGTAACTGTTCTATTTCGTCTCTATTAGATACCAAACGTCCCAATACACTTGGAACTTCATTCTCTGAAAAATGAATTTGTGAACCGAATGCTTCGGCCTCAACTGTCAGATCCATAATGACGGACGAAGCAGCAGATGGGTACTTTTCAGATAAAATCTTAACCGCTTGATAATGTAACTGACCATCCGTAACAGCATCAATAACCTTATGACCTAACATTTCGATACCAGTATGGGTCATGATCGGAACAGCTATCCGTTGTGAAGAATCGATGACGGATGCTATCCAGTTTTCCATGTCTATTTTCATATAATTAATGATTAACGGTTATGCAGAGTACAATAACTCTTTGGCTTTAAGTACAGCAGCATTGGCATTACCGCTGTAACCGTCTGCCCCAATCTGAGCAGCGAATAATTCGTTCACTGGTGCTCCACCCACCATTACCTTTACCTCATTACGTAAACCTTCCTTTTCAAGGGCTTCAATAACCCCCTTCATATTGGTCATAGTGGTAGTTAACAAAGCGGACAAGCACAGAATATCAGGTTTTTCACGTTTTACAGCTTCTATAAATTTACCATTCGGAACATTTACTCCGAGATTAATCACTTCAAAGCCACATCCCTCAAACATGGAAGCTACCAGATTTTTACCGATATCATGCAAGTCACCAAAGACTGTACCAATAACTACTTTACCAATAACGGCTGAATTTCTATCCTTCATGTGAGGCTTTAATAAATCCAACGCCCCTTTCATAGCCCGGGCGGCCATTAATAATTCCGGTACATATGCTTCGTTTTTCTGAAAACGGTCTCCAATCTCTTCCATTGCTTTAATCATATAATTATTGATTACAGATTGAATGTCAATCTGTTCAGCAATAATTTGGTTGGTTACTTCTAATGCAGGTTCTAATTTGCCTGCTACAATCGATTCAAATAATTTATCTAAATCAGCCATGATATTAATTTTTAATGATTTTGTAATTTCATAATTTCTTCATAAGAGCCATAGCGTCGTGCTGCAGCTATAAAAGTTTCAAAGTTTTCTGGCGGAGTGTTACGCCCCATAGCACAACCTGAACTGATAATATGTCTACGTCCTTGTGTTGCTTCAATCAGGTTTTTGACTGCTATTTCGATTTCTTCTGGTGTGCCATGCACCAGTGGAAAACTGGGATCAATGTTGCCCATAAGTACCGTATCTGCCGGAACCAGTCTACGCGCTTCCTTTATATCCAACAGCCAATCTACCTCCAGAATTTTAGCACCGGTTGTTCCCATATCCTGAATGATTCCATTGGTATTGCCGCAAATATGGATAGAGAAAGGTATACCATAGGCCTGTACTTCTTCTGTTAATTTTTGCTCGGGTTTTAGTGCAAACTCACGATACATATCGGGAGAAATCAAGTTAGGACCAGCAAAAGCATCCCCAATAGAAGTAGCATGTGCACCGGCATCTTTCTGTGCTTTAGCAAATACTGCACTGATCTTACGGCAATAATCCAACACGTCATTTATCAGTTGTTTATCTTCCGTAAGTAAATCCATCATAAACTGAGTAGCCCCCCTGAGCAGACAGGCTATACTGAATGGTCCCTGGTCTGCACGTCCCATAACGAATACATGATCACCGATTGCATCAACCAAAGTATGAGTAGCCTCCAACCACTCACATAAACGACCAGATTTCAACGGATCAGGAATAGGCATATCATAAACATCCCTTAAATCTTTAAGCACCGGTTGCTCTTCGTCTACAATAGCCGGCTCGTCATCGCGGAATATCACTTTTGCACCGACTGCTTCAGCAATCGTTGCATCATCAAAATCAATGACACAACCGTCATACCCATATCTTTCTTGAGAGATAATATGAGCCTGAGCCATTTTTCGACCATTCTTATTGACATCACTGATCTTCATTCCTGCCGTTTCAACTGCAAGCATGAAACATTGTGGAATTACAGGTAGTGTATCGGGTGTCTCACCATTAAGAACCGCCATACATCGTTGTAAGGAATTCATAGTTTTCATCATACAATATTATTTTTTTATTAATGCAACTAAAATATAGACAAGGGCAGCAAAGGGGACAAACAATCCTCCCCATTGATTGCTCAAATCAGTTAGCAGTCCCATGATAACCGGCAATATAGCACCGCCAGCCACCCCCATAATCATCATAGCGGATATTTCATTCGCCTTATTCGGATTTGATTGCAGAGCCTGAGAGTAGACTATCGGGAAAATATTGGCACAAGTAAAACCTATTAAAAAGAGCGTTACAAATAATACTTCCACATTGGATGTCAATATAAAAGTAATAAAGGTAACTATTGCTAAAACAAGATTACCTATCAGAAACTTGATAGCCGAAAAACGAGTTAACACAATGCTACCTAACAAGGTACCAAGCGTACGAGCCGCAAAATAGACACTACATCCTAAACTTCCTTTTTCAAGCGGCATATTACACTGTTCTGCAAAATATTTGGGTACAGCAGTCATTAAACTAATCTCGAAGCCGACGCTTAACGCAATGATAGAAAATGAAACCAATAATTTATGGTCTTTAAAAAGAATAAATATATCGGAGAACTTTGGTTGCTGTCTATCAGTAGTCGATACTTCTTTAATGGGTGTTAAAGCCAACCACAAGCAAGACAAAAATGAAATAATAGCATAAGCAATAAAAGCCAAAGACCAATAGCCCCCCAAACCCACTGCCGCACTAACAATAATCGGTCCCAATGTAGACGAGATTGCTTTGATAAACATACCAAGTGTCAACGTACTGGTTACTTTATTTTTAGTAACAACGTCGAGCAACAAGGGGTTAAGAGATACCTGCAGTACAGTATTACTAATCCCTAATAGCATAAATGCAAAAAGTATAGTCGGAAAAGAATAATAAATCAAAGGCAGTAACATGGAAATAGTAGTTAGTCCTAAGCTCAATAAGACTGTTCTCCGTCGTCCTATATATCCCATAAAAACACCGGTAGGTAAAGAGCACACTGCGAACCAAACAAATACCATAACAGGCAACATATTAGCCAATGTATTGTTTAGGCCAAAGTCATTCTTTACGAAACTTGTAGAAACACCCACAATGTCTACAAAACCCATAACAAAAAAGGCTAAAAAAATTGGTACGAGTTCTTTTATAATTCCTTTCGTTTTCACAATATCTACATGGTTTAATATTTACAAATCTAATTTGAATGTTTCAATTGCATGATGCCCTATTCTGACTTGTAGTTGCCCCTCTTTTAACTGAATATTTTTCATTGGTTCTTCGATAATATTAGTGTGCATACCTTTTAAAAATGGACGATATGATTGTAGTGTAACATCCGTATTCTTTCCTTCCACATCAAACAAGCGAACTATAATCTGGTTATCATCTTCGCACTTTTTAATGGTACTAATCATAACATTCGTTTTATCAACATTAAAGAATGATTGAGTAGGAGGTAAAGAGTCCGTGCTCTTTGGCTTTGAGTCGGTAACCACCAATAAGGGTTGACAAGCTTGTGTTCCGGCTTGGTATGAATTGCGCCAATCTCCAGCTGTGGAGTGAAGAGTAAAGCGATAGGAGTGATTTCCTTGTTGGAGATACCAGTTACCTACCCAGTGACAACTTTTGCGAGAAGCTAATAATACAGGTTGCAATACCGGGTATGCCACGGGATTTTGGGTAACATCTTTATAACCGAATACTCCGACACTCGAACTGATCATAATATTACTGTTTGCATCGGACGAAGCAAACCAATCCTGGCATTCACGAAGTGGAGTTTCACTGCAAGGAGTAGCATAGTTAAGTCCTCCGGCACGTCCTGCAGGAATCGGCAAATCACTTTTTCCTATTTCCACTACTCCCATCGGGACTTCATAACTAACCAGCGATTGTTCCTGATTTAGCGGGAAAGTCATTCTGAATTCACGATAAGCCTCCCCTGTAAATCCCTCAATGTCTACCTCAAAATCTATTTTAGGCAGGCTATGATACACTATAACTCTTTGTACTACTGTGGCATAATTAAATCGGGTTTTCAATTCTCTTACCTCTCTTACTTCGCCGCTTTCAGTAATATTCCAATTGGAAGCATAATCGGATGACTTTTCAAAGCCATTCATTGTAATGGGTTGAATAGCATTAAATTCACCGGCTCCGGTTCCTTCCGATTGAGTACAGAATACCTCACCTCCGAGAAATTTGTCGGTTTTCAATAATTCTCTCTTCAACTTTTTATCGTAAATGCTTTTAATACCTCCGGGAGCAAATTCTATTTTGTAAAATGCGTTTTCAATATTGATATCTCGGGAGCCTGATTTAACGGGATTCAATTCGTTATTGGCTACATGTTTGAAATAGAAAGATTTGTACCCAACTGAAGGAATAGAATCTGCGCAAAACTCTATTTGAATATCTCCGTCTTCTGTTTCTCCTTTCACTGGAATATATTGATAAGGTATTTCCTTACCAAATTCGTCAGTCAGAATAAAGTATCCTCTATCCGTACCATATACTTGTACTGAAGCGGTAACAACGTCATTACGTATCCATCCTTGCGGGTTGAAAACAATAATAGGCTGCCCCTTTTGCGAATGATGAATCATTGCTGCAATATCTCCAAGAGTTTCAGTTAAGAGTTCATTGGCTATCTGCTCTCCCTTTTTTAATTTAGCTTTAAAAAGAGCATCCGTTACATTTCCACCGTTTCCTCCCCATCCGTGATCGGGATAGATCGCACATTTCCAAGCCTCATTTAATTGCGATTGCGGATAGTTGGCAAAAGATTCATATAAAAGGCTACGAATGGTTGAGAATTTTTCTACATTGACTAACTGTCGTTGAGCATTTCGCATGGCAGAGATGGCTTGACGATGTGTTGAATTATGGATATACAACCACAAATCAGGCCATTCGCCCATTAAATCTGTTAATTTTGCACCTTTGCTTGTTAATTCGTCCATCGCTGTTGAAACCGTTGAATAACGAAATTCAGGCATTGCTCTCTCCGCCGATAGTTCCCGAAAAATAGAAGCATAATTATAGGGTTGTTCATTGTCATCTGTAAATAGGAAAAATAAATTGGAATTTAGTTTATGCTTTGCATAGTAAGGTGACCAAAAGTTGACTACCGACCGGATATAGTCCTTTTTTTCATTCTCTTCCTTTTTACCGGCCAACGTACGTGCATAATCACAATAAATTCCATTGGACGCACAAATCATGCTACTTCCGTCGGGAGAAAACCATCGGTAAACGCCCGGTTCAAACCTTGAAATGACACTGTATTTAATTCCTGCTTTTGATAAAATCTGTGATGTTTGCAAAGAACGTCCCGGTACATCCGGATTGAAAGCCGTCAAAAACTCACAACCGGGTAATTGTTGTTGCAACCAACGTTTTCCTAAATAGGTCTGACGGATCAATGCCTCTCCAGAAAGAAGACTTTCATATGGTTGATTGAAAGTAGCTCCCCAATCTAAACGTTTTTTAGTTGTCAAATCAAGAATCTCAGCTTTTCTTTCGGGATATTTATTTAAAAACTCCTCTAACGTTAATGCGTATTCCATTGTAAAACAATAGGAAGGTTCCTTTTCTAAATAAACGAATACTCGGCATCAATAGTTTTTCAATACGAAATTCGGTACACGTATCGGGTACATTCATCCAAGCAATATCCTGATGACTGGATGGGGCAAAGTTCACTGTACCTTTTTTAAAATAGTTGGTTTGGGCAGCTACATTTACAGTAACCAAGCCAATCGCCAGCATTAGTACTAATTTTCTTTTCATACGTATTTTATTTATTATCATTTTAATTTCATTGATAAATTCAATTCGTTTTTAATACATATCCAAAACGAGTTCTGCAGACTGCAACCACGGAGAAGTGAACTTTAATACCGCTTTGCCTGCTACCCCTTTTGCCTGAATATAAGCGATCAGACGCCCATGGAAAACCCGTTGTTTTTCATCTTTATAATTCCCCATGTCTTCATTGTTACTGGACTCCAGGCCTAACAAGCGTACCGGTCCTTCTATGTGGCAAGTAACTTCATTGTCTGCAATAAAAACAGGTACGCCATTTTTATCAACTATTTCTACTGTAATCTGTGAAACGCCCCGTTCTTTAGCTATTTGGGTAATATCAGGTGTCAGCCGTACGGCATAAGGAGATTCGGAAGAGTGAATAGAATAACTGCTAAGTACTTTCCCATCTTCCGATAACCCCTCAACCCTCAATTCACCCGGGGTATAAGGAATATCCCAACTGGAAATAAATGTCTCTTCGTTGAAAGATTTGAGTTCACCTACTACTTTTTCATTCAACACCAAACGAGCCATTGGAGTGTTGGAATAACTGACCACGCGAACCAGATCGCCTTCTTTGTAATTCCAACAAGGCCATGCATCTTGAGAAAGATAAGTATCGTGTGCCAGATAAGTGCCGATATAGCTGACCGGCTCTTCTGCCCACATCACTCGGCGGAAATATCCTCTTGGTTTTAGATAACTACCAAAGTCAAGCAGTCCAGTATAGAAGCCTCGGGAAGGCCATCTTCCTGATTCACCTAAATAATCAGTACCTGTCCAAATAAATTGAGCAAAGATATTTTCGTTGTCTCTCACTACCTTCCAGGCATCCAATCCATGTCCATTTTCACTCCCGTAAAGAATACGTTTGGGGTACGTTTTATGATCAGTTTCGTAACGATCTTCAGTGTAATTGTAGCCACAAACATCTATATTGAACGGATAATCGGTATGGTTGGACATGATAACACCAGCTAAAGCAGCTGTCACCGGACGGGAAGTGTCGTACTTCTTCACCACATCAACCAGCTTTTGAGATATGTTTCCTAAACGCTCCGCTGATGGATTCCCCGGCAAATATCCACCCTGAACAGGTTGGTTAATAGTACCTTTATCCAATACAGGATGTGAATAAGGATCATTGGGATAATCTACTTCATTTCCGATACTCCACATAATAATAGAAGGATGGTTACGATCACGCAAGACCATATCTCTCAGGTCTTTTTCTCCCCATTCTTGAAAGAAATCATAATTACCATCAAAAGTTGGGGTACCTACATTCCACCCCGATACCCATTTTTTTTTGGGAAACTCCCATTCATCAAAAGCTTCATCCAACACTATTAAACCAATTTCATCACATATATCATAGACATCAGTAGACTGAGGATTATGACTCATTCTTATCGCATTGCATCCTATACTCTTCAAGTTCAACAATCGTCGTTCCCAAACTTCGCGAGGAACAGCCGAACCTAAGCAGCCTGCATCATGATGAAGGCAAACACCTTTTAGTTTGATCCATTCTCCGTTCAATGCAAAACCTTTATTGGCATCAAAAGTCAGATGGCGTATACCAGTAGCCACTTGATTCGTCTCTGTCAATTTACCATCTACATAAATATGAGATATCAACATGTATAGTTTAGGAGACTTTATAGACCAAAATTCCGGATTTGAAATTCTAATTTTTTGTTTACAATCTAATGAATCCCCCGCTGCTATTTCAATTTTCTTAGAAGAGCTGCCAACTATTTTCCCATCTTCTTTTCTCTTTAATTCTAATTGTATTTCGACAGTGGCTTTATGAGATGATTCATTTTCTAAAGAAGTACTAATAAGAAAATCGGCTTGCTTTTTAGAACTCTTTTCTACTTTACAATAAGTACCCCACAATGAAGAATGCACCCGATTGGCGTACACTAAATATACATCTCTGTATATCCCCGAACCAGTATACCATCGTGAATCATTATAACGGGTATGGTCCACTTGCACTTTCACTTCGTTTACCGAACCATATTTAACGTAAGGAGTCAAATCGCAAAGAAAAGGTATATAACCATTCGGACGTCCACCCACCAAATGTCCATTCAAATAGACCTTACTACGATTGTAGACACCTTCAAAGTAAAGATATACTTTCTCACCTTTCTTTTCAATCGGTATGATAAGCTCCTTAGCATACCAACCCATTCCTCCAGGTAAGTAGCCCGTTGCACTTGCCTTATCGGGACTGTAAGGGCCTTCTACTGACCAATCATGGGGCAAAGTTACATCACGCCAATTTGAGTAATCGGTCTTCTTTAACAGATTATCTTCATTTTCCGTTTCTAAACGGAATTTCCAATGATCTATTAACAAGGTGTATTTGCCAAAAAAAGGTTGTGCTGAGATTTGGTTTATTAACAACCATACCATAGTAAGTGTGAAAAAAGCATGTTTCATATATCAATGATAAAGTTAATTAAAGTACTGCTTCGTGTTCCAGAATCGGGTACAAATATAGCTTCCAATGATCGGAAACAGTAGCAAAGCTGTAACAAAGACATTCATGCTTGTAACAATCTACTAATTTGTCAATATTATGCTTTCTTTTTTCATAAAACGATCTGTAATCACTTAATAAATTCCCGGTGTCCAAACCTTCTTATATTATTCTGAAACAAGGGACGATTGTTACTTCCCAAGAAAACCGTACCAAATTGATGCTCTATATTGTATGGTTTTGGAGTGCTTCCTGCACGGGAAGGTACACCAAGCGATGATTAATTGAAACGTAGAATTCTAAGACCTGCGCAAATATTTGTGCAAGAAAAAACAGTTAAATAAGTTAA
>ERZ1108168.140-NODE-140-length-71493-cov-9.707733_pt1 | contig 71493 bp, 48 predicted proteins | sample MGYA00403704_ERZ1108168 | MGnify/ENA primary metagenome ERZ1108168 (study PRJEB35170, sample SAMEA104062421) | human gut metagenome | biome: human gut; feature: human-associated habitat; material: faeces | place: Denmark | collected 2012-06-12 ...
AGAGCATTAGCCTTCCAAGCTGAGGGTCGCGGGTTTGAGCCCCGTCTTCCGCTCTTCTGAAAATCAGATAGTTATCGCAAGATTTCTATCTGATTTTTGTTTTTAGAGGGTGCTGAATCTGCACGAAACTATGCGGTTGAAGTCAACCAAGAAGTCAACCAAAAATTTTATGAGTGCAGCAATCAACGTAGTGTGCTACAAGTGGAAAACGTTAGCAAATGGAGAATCCGGCTCAGTCTGAAACCTTGGGGGATTGCGTTAAAATTCTTATTTTTGCATCATGAAAACATCCTCTTCCCAAACGATTGATCCTGTTGCTTCTTTAAGCTTGTTCTTGCCTTCAGGAATCCTTGATTACTTTACCCTAGTCAATCATGTTTCTCAGGATACTTGCTTTATTCTTTATTTAGAGGAGAAAGCCACTATTCCTGCTGAGTACTCTGATCTCCATCTTCACTCAAAAGGTTTCCTCCCTGAGATTGAAGTTCAGGACTTCCCTATCCGTGGTAAAGCCGTTTATTTACGTATCAAGCGTCGTCGCTGGGAAGATCCATCCACTGGGCAGACATATAGTCGTGACTGGAGTTTGGTAGCCACCGGTACTCGCATAACCGCTGAGTTCGGTGCTTTTTTAAAAGAATTACTTAGATAATCACGCCGTTAGCTGCCAAAGTGTAGCTGAGCATTACTGTATGGATGGCAAACAGCTTCAAAGCCAATATAAAGACCACCTGAGTGACTTCCAGAATTGGGATCAGAGAGCACATGCCCAAGAGTATATCCTTTATCCAAAGAATATGGGTTATCACCTATGTATTGACGAAACGGCTTTAAGTAAGGGAGATCTTTATACCATCTTAATAAATAGAGATAAGCGAGGTAGGAAAGGTTCTATTATAGCTGTAATTCAGGGCACTAAAACCGATGATATCATTGCGGTACTTACAAAGATGCCACAGGAGCTGCGTAATCAGGTCAAAGAAATTACACTGGATATGGCAGGGAGCATGCAAAAGATTGCCAAAACGTGCTTTCCACGTGCCATGCAGGTGATTGATAGGTTTCATGTACAAAAACTTGTATACGAAGCTGTACAAGAGTTGCGCATTACATATAGATGGCAAGTGATAAAAGAGGAGAATAAAGCTATGAAAGCGGCAAAAGAGAAGGGGGAAGTATATAAAGCAGAAGAACTCGAAAACGGAGATACACTCAGGCAATTATTGGCCAGAAGCAGATATTTATTATTTAAATCACCTGATAAATGGACCAAGAGTCAGAAAATCAGGGCAGAATTACTTTTCAAGCAGTTTGAAGATATTAAGCACGTATATTACTACTCATTGGAGTTGGGAAAGATCTTTTCCACAAACTATGACAAGGATGTAGCAAGAGCAAAGCTGGCACTATGGTATAATAAGATTGAAGAATATGGATACGATACATTCACAACAGTAGCAAACTCTATTGAGAATCATTATGAAAGGATTCTGAACTTCTTTGTGAACAGGAGTACAAATGCAGCAGCGGAAGCATTTAATGCTAAAATCAAAGCATTTAGGGCATCATTTAGAGGAGTAGTGGATATGAGCTTCTTCCTTTTTAGGCTAGCAAAGGTATATGCATGAAGGGAATTGACAAAACTTAATCCCCCAAGAATTACAACTGAGCCTATAAAAATAAAGGGAATGCAATCATTCATGTTTTTTGATGCATTCCCTTTATTTTTTATATTTTTACTGCTTTTTGTTTACTCTTCTTCTTTAATTGATTCATCAATTACTTTAATTTTCTGCAAAACCAATTCCAGATCAGCTTTCAACTTGTCTACTTTTCGATTGAGTTCCGTTAACAGGCTATTTCCCTTTTTAGAAGCAGATGTCAGGAAACCAAGATTGTTTTCATAAGTTTGGAGTTCGCTTTTCATATTTTCATATGCGCGAACCAGTTTTTCGCGTTCTCTGTATAGAGTTTGTGATCCTCCTCCTTGAATACTACTGATGTTGGATTTGAAATTACTCAATTTCTTGTTTGAAGCGCTTATATTAAAACGCTCGAACAGTTGATCAATCAAAGCATGGTATTGTTTGTACAGCTTATCTTTTTCCTTGAATGGCACGTGTCCTATGGCGTTCCAGTCTTTCATCAGTTCGCGAACCTGTTTGCCTGCTTCTTCCGTATCCATGGATTCGTCAATAGCGGTTAGCTGGTTGATAATGTCTTTCTTCTTCTCCATGTTCTCTATTTCGACAGAACGTTGTGAAGAAGTTGCTTTATTTTTCTGTTCAAAGAAATAGTCACAAGCAGAAATAAAACGTTTCCATACTACATCTGAGTATTTTTTTGAAACTGGTCCGATCGTTTTCCACTCTTTCTGCAATTTGGTCAATGCGTCGGCTGTTGCTTTCCAGTCGGTACTGTCTTTCAACGCTTCTGCTTTTTCACACAACGCTTTTTTCTTCTCCAGATTTTCGTTCATTCCTTCTTTCAATGCTTTGAAGAACTCTCCTTTTTTCTTGAAAAAGTCATCGCAGGCATGACGGAAGCGTTCGAATATTTTCACATTCATCTTTTGCGGTGCAAAACCGATTGTTTTCCATTTGTTTTGCAGAGCAATAACTTCCTGGGTTTTATTTTCCCAGGCTGAAAATGTTTTCAAATCGTCGTATGTGATAGCTTCTACGATTTCACAAATCACTGTTTTCTGATCCAGATTATGTTGTTCGGCTTCTTTTAAAGCTTCGAAGTGCTGTTGATGACGACGATTGACTACTGTAGATGCTGTTTTAAAGCGGTTCCATACCTCATCACGAAGTTCTTTTGCTACAGGACCTGTATCACGGAATTCCTGGTGTAACTTCTGTAATTGATGGAAAGCCGAAACAACATCTTCTTCATTTGCGAGTTTCTCAGCTGCTTCGATAAGACGATTCTTTATCTCAAGATTTTTCTTGAAATCATATTCGCGGAATTCATTGTTAAGCTTCAGTATGTCATAGAATTTTTCTACATATAGCTGATAGTTCTTCCAGAGTTCGTTTACTTTAGCCTGGGGAACCAATTTGGTTTCATTCCACTGCTGTTGTAGCTTTTTGAATTCTGTATATGATTTGTTAGCGTCATCAGGCGATTCTACCAATTCTTTGAGCTCTTCTATGATTGAAAGCTTGATTTGCAGATTTTCTTCTTTCTGCTTTTCCATCTCGGCAATCTGGGCGCCTCTTTTTTCTTTGATAACAGCCATCACATTTTTGAACTCTTCTTCTATCGCATCACTTTGTGGTACGTAGTCTTCTTCTGAACCGCCATTTTCAACAAATAGCTTCCTGGCCGCTTCCTGTTCGGCATTATGTATCTTATAAAAAGATTGCTTTAAACTGTCCAATTCTTGCTTGTTGGCATTTTCTGCATCTTGAGCAAGTTCTTTCATCCGTGCAAGTACTTCCTCTTTTGTTACCAGCCGAGGAGCTGTTTCGGGTTGTTTTTCAGCATTTGTTTCTTCGGCTGGAGTTTCTGTTATAGTTTCAGAAACCTCAACTGTTTTCTTTTCTTCTTCTAACTCCCCTGGATTCAAAGGTTGGTTAGTGTCATGAGAGTCCATCATTGTATATTCGTTTTAGGAAATGGGGATTTAACTCCTTCTTTATTACATTAGGTCACAAATTAATGAAATAAAACGATTACTTCATACTTTTTTGCCTGATTTTTTTTTATTTATCTTTCATTTAGGACAATAAAACAGTAATTCCCATATAAAGCATCATGCCGATAATGTCATTTGTGATGGCTATAAACGGTCCTGTAGCAATGGCAGGGTCTATTTTAAGCTTTTCAAGTGTCATCGGGACTAAAGTACCAAAAATAGAAGCAAACATTACTACTGCAAATAAACTGATAGATACAGAATAGGTAACGGTTGCCATGGCGCCAAAGCGAATGAAATTATATGTATATACTAATAAAGAAATAATTGTTGCATTGATTAATGCTACTATTGCCTCTTTAGTAACTTGCTTAAAAGTGTTTTTAGTATCGAGAGAACTGTTAGCCAATCCCTGCACGATGAGTGCTGAAGATTGTGTTCCGACATTTCCTCCCGTACCTCCGATTAGTGGGATATAGAGAGCCATTTCAGGGTGGGCGGCAAAGGTTGCATCGAAGTTTCCTAATATCATGGAATTACCGATACCGCCCAACATACCAATAAGTAGCCAGGGAAGACGTGCGGTGGTTTGACGAAGAACGTTATCGTCTGTTTCTACGTCTTGTGAAAGTCCGGAAGCTAACTGATAGTCACGTTCTGATTGTTCACGTACTTCATCCATTACGTCGTCAACGGTGATCTGTCCGACGAGTCGTCCGATGCTATCTAATACCGGAATGGCTACAAGGTCATACTTTTCAATGATTTGGGCAACTTCGTCAATGGGTGTGTCTACATGTACAGAGATCGGATCTTTCTGCATCACGTGTTTCACTTTTGATACGGAAGGTGAAGTGATCATCTTCTTTAAAGGGAAAATACCACGTAGCCGCTCGTCATCGTCTATTACATATACGTAGTAGATTTCATCTAGTTCTTCTGCTTGCTGACGCATCTCTTTCAGGCACTCCGGCATACTCCAGTTTTCGTTAACGAGCACCATTTCAGTTCCCATCAAACCACCGGCTGTATCTTCGTCATACTTCAAAAGGTCGACGATATCGCCTGCCTGTTCTATGTCTTCAATATGTGAAAGAACTTCTTCTTGCTTTTCTTCATCAAGTTCTCGCATCAGGTCTACGGCATCGTCCGTATCCATGTAATCAACAAAACGTTTGGCGATTGTTTCTGAAGGTAGAATTTCGAGGAATTCTTTACGAACGTCCTCGTCCATTTCCACTAATACGTCGGCAGCGGTCTCGTTGTCGAGCAACCGGTAGACAAAACGGGCCTCTTCCGGGTTGAGGTCATTACACAACTCGGCTATATCAGCCGGATGAAGGTTGATAAGAAATTCCTTAACCTTATTAGCATCTTTTTGCTCAATAAGTTGTTTGACGTTGTCTATGTATTCCTCGTTCATCTTAATTTATATCTGATATTTAATGAAGATATACTATTTTTCCATTGGGTGTTAATACTTCTCTGATACTGTCTCCCTGAAACTCTTCGGATGTAATGCTGAGATCGGACTTTTCATCCGGATAGGTGATATTACTAATCTTCAGCATTGTGTGAAATAAGTTATTGGAGCTGATTGGACTGTCTTTGTGACTGTTCAATATATCATATATTTCCGGAAACTGTTTTCTATAGCAATCAGAAAGCCATATGATAAAGGGCACGTGTACTTCATTCCGACTCGGATTTGGGCTACTATGCATCAATTCTTCGGTACCGTCATCATATAGATTTTCTGCATGATCTGAAATGTAACTGACAGCAGCTATACATGATTGTTGCTGTACCCTTTTTATGATTTCGGATAATATAAAATCAGTATACAGAACCGAGTTGTCGTATGAGTTAGTGACAATTGTTTTTTTATCTTTATTAATCTCATTGTAACTAAAATCCTTAGGCATTGCCGGTTTGAACTTTGCAAAGTTTTCGGGATGTCGGTAGTTATATTTGAAATGATTGCCCAATGTATGAATTATAATAAATTGCTTTTGCTTATTACAAGCAAGTACTTTATCCAGTTGAGGCAATAATTTTTCATCATAATTGTTGTCGGCACCGTAGTCTACTAATTCAAAGTGATGGTAGTCAGAGTTATGAGCAATCCGAAGAACGTAGGGATCATTGAAAGATTGGTTGGCAATCCACGCTGTAGAAAAACCACACTCTTTAAACGCTTCCGGAAGTGTTTTTTCCTGATATGCTATCTCCGGTGATTCCGGAGTAGCACGGCTTAGCAATAATGGAAGTGCTCTGACCGTAATATTGGCTGTAGAAAGTACATCTCCAAAGCTAACCAGATTCTTTGTATGCTCAAGTAGTGGAGTTGTTTTTCTTTCATAGCCATTTATAGAGAAATGGTCTGCACGGGCAGATTCTCCGATAACCAGAACATATATTTCTTTTTCATTGGGTGGAGTCAGACTTTGTACGTCAAATTTAAACGACTTTAATCTTTCATTCATGGCCTTGACCTCCGAGTTGTCTTTCAGATGCTTGGTATAAGATAGGAACAAGTTCACGGGAAAGATTTTATAATACTGGTGCACAACCCGGTACGAACTGACTACCAAACGTCCCGAAAAAGTGCTGCCGGAAGGGGATGACAGGAATGTATTTGCAAACAGAGTAACATTCCAGATGATGAAAAGGGGAATTAAAGCTATGCGAAACCATTTAGTTCCTAAGTAGCGGTTTGGAATTTTATATACTTGTATAAAGTAAATCCCCCATATTAACAGCATTATGATAATTTCTAATTTGAAAGAAGACAGAACTTCCATGCTCTCTTTGAAGTCTGTTTGAAGCATGGAGGTTATGAATGGGGACGAAACCGGCATTCCTAACAGTTTCAGATGCATTATCTCAATTGGTGCAAATAATAGGAAAATACCTTCAAAAAGGAAATAGATTTTGCTCTTCAAAAAAGAAAGAGGAAGCAATAATACAAGTGTATATAGAAGTAGATAGCCAATCCTGTCACTGAATTCTTTTTGTATATCGACAGACATGAACAGGCTGGACAGGCAAGGAAGGAATAGGATAAAAAATAAGATTCCTATTCTTCCTTTTTCCAGTGTATCTTTATTTATTTTATTCCATATTGTCAACATCGATCTTTGCCTTGTGACTCTTTAGAGCTTCTTCTACACTGTTAGTCAAGTCAATGAACTGCTGTACCGATAGTTGTTCCGGCCGTTTATTGAATAAAACATCTTCTGTCAGCGGACATTCTTTGCCTAATATTGGTTTAATAGAATTACGTAATGTTTTTCTACGTTGATTAAAAGTGGTTTTTACTACTTGTTTGAATAGTTTTTCGTCACATCCCAGTTCAACTGTTTCATTACGTGTCATACGTATTACGGCGCTTTTTACTTTTGGGGGCGGATTGAAGACATGTTCGCTGACCGTAAAGAGATATTCCACCCGATACCATGCTTGTATCAATACGCTGAGAATACCATAAGTCTTGCTTCCCGGCCCTGCTGCAATACGTTCGGCAACTTCTTTCTGAATCATACCGGTACAACAAGGTATCAGATCTTTATTTTCGAGCATCTTGAAAAAAATCTGACTGGATATGTTATAAGGATAATTTCCGGTTAACACGAACTGGTTGCCATTAAAGACACGTTGCAGATTCATTTTGAGAAAGTCGTCCTCAATAATACAGTCTTCCAGTGACGGATAAGCTTCGCGCAGATAGGCTACCGATTCATAATCTACCTCTACTACTTTCACCGGGCGTTCCTTTTTCACAAGAAACTGTGTGAGCACACCCATTCCCGGCCCAACTTCCAGAATAGGAAGTGTAGGAAACGTATCAACAGTGTCGGCAATATCCTGTGCCACTTTAAGGTCTTTCAGGAAGTGCTGTCCGAGAAACTTTTTAGGCTTTACTAATTTCATTTATCAACTAAATAGTTACTTTTGCAGTCGACAAAGGTAATTCTTTTACTTGAAGAATAAAGAATTAAGAATGAAGAAACTAATAAAAAAGGCTCTGAAACTTATTTTACCACTGGTTTTGGGAGGCTTTATCTTGTACTGGGTCTATCGTGACTTCGATTTTGCAAAGGCAGGTGATGTGCTACGGCATGGCGTAAACTGGTGGTGGATGCTTTTTTCATTAGCATTTGGTGTATTCAGTCATGTCTTTCGTGGTTGGCGCTGGAAGCAAACGTTGGAACCTTTGGGAGCTTTTCCGAAAACGAGCGACTGTGTAAATGCTATTTTCATTTCCTATGCTACCAATCTTATATTACCTCGGGTAGGAGAAGTGTCCCGTTGTGGTGTCCTTGCCAAATATGATAATGTCTCGTTTGCAAAATCTTTGGGTACGGTAGTTACCGAACGGCTGATTGATACTATTTGCATCGTTTTTATTACTGGTATCACATTCTTATTACAGATGCCTGTTTTTCTCACTTTCTTTGAAGAAACCGGGACTAAGATTCCTTCCATTGTTCACTTGTTGACATCTGTATGGTTCTATATCGTTTTGTTTTGCATTATTGGAGTAATAGTACTTCTTTACTATTTGATGCGAGCGTTGTCTTTTTTTGAAAAAGTAAAAGGAGTTGTCCTTAACGTTTGGGAAGGAGTGATGTCTTTGAAGAATGTGAAAAATATTCCTCTTTTCATTTTGTATACAATCCTTATTTGGGTTTGTTATTTTTTTCACTTTTATCTCACATTCTATTGTTTTGGGTTTACCGCTCATCTGGGTATTCTTGCCGCACTTGTTATGTTTGTAGGCGGTACATTTGCTGTTATCGTTCCTACTCCCAACGGAGCCGGGCCCTGGCATTTTGCTGTTATCTCGATGATGATGCTTTACGGAGTAAATGCAACTGATGCAGGAATATTTGCCTTGATTGTACACGGAATTCAAACCTTTTTAGTAGTTTTGTTGGGAATATATGGTTTAGTGGCTTTACCACTAACTCATAGACAACGAAAATAAGAACCTAAAATTAATTCGTTATGAGTACAATCCTCTCTTTAGCTCCACAGAATGTGTGGAAGCATTTTTATTCATTAACTCAGATTCCGCGTCCGTCGGGACATATGGAAAGAATAACTGAGTTTCTTCTTAATTTCGGAAACAGCCTGGGACTGGAATCATTTGTAGACGAAGTTGGTAATGTTATTATCCGCAAACCTGCTACTCCGGGTATGGAAAACCGTAAAGGAGTAATTTTACAGGCTCATATGGACATGGTGCCTCAGAAGAATAATGATACAATACATGATTTTGAAAAAGATCCTATTGAAACTTATATAGACGGTGACTGGGTGAAAGCCAAAGGCACTACGCTGGGTGCCGATAATGGACTGGGGGTAGCTGCTATCATGGCTGTTCTGGAAGCCAAAGATTTGAAACACGGTCCATTGGAAGCTCTTATCACAAAGGATGAAGAGACAGGGATGTATGGTGCTTTCGGACTTAAGCCGGGAACGTTGAACGGAGAAATCCTGTTAAATCTGGATTCGGAAGATGAGGGCGAACTCTATATCGGCTGTGCAGGTGGTATGGATGTTACAGCTACGCTTGAATATAAAGAGGTGGAACCCGAAGAGGGTGATATTGCCATCAAGGTCACATTGAAGGGATTACGCGGTGGACACTCCGGACTGGAAATCAATCAGGGACGTGCGAATGCTAATAAGTTGCTTGTACGTTTTGTTCGCGAAGCAATTGCCACTTACGAAGCCCGCCTGTCTTGCTGGGAGGGTGGAAATATGCGTAATGCTATTCCGCGTGAGGCTTCTGCCATCGTTACTATTCCTGCTGAAAATGAAGAAGAGTTGTTAGGCCTGGTAAAATATTGTGAGGACCTTTTCAATGAAGAGTTTTCTGCTATCGAAACTCCTATCAGTTTCAAGGCCGAACGGGTAGATATGCCTGCGGGGCAGATTCCGGAAGAAATTCAGGATAATCTGGTAGATGCTATCTTTGCCTGCCAGAATGGGGTAACCCGTATGATTCCTACCGTTCCTGATACTGTAGAAACTTCTTCTAATCTGGCTATTATTAGTATTGGTGGTGGTAAAGCAGATATCAAGATTCTTGCTCGTAGCTCAAGTGACAGTATGAAAGAGTATTTGACTACAAGTCTTGAATGCTGTTTCTCTATGGCCGGAATGAAAGTAACAATGACAGGTGGATATTCCGGTTGGCAACCGAATGTAAATTCTCCGATTTTGCATGCAATGAAAGAATCTTATAAGAAACAGTTTGGCGTAGAACCTGCTGTGAAAGTAATTCATGCCGGATTGGAGTGTGGTATTATTGGTGCTATAATTCCGGGACTGGATATGATCTCCTTTGGTCCTACATTGCGTTCACCGCACTCTCCGGACGAACGTGCATTGATTCCTACTGTGCAAAAATTCTATGACTTCCTGGTGGCTACATTAGAACAGACTCCGGTGAAGTAAATATGTAAAAGAACTCATTCAAAGTATACAAGCCCTGCCCACTTAACTTGGTGGACAGGGCTTTTTGAGTAAATAAGAATCTGTTTAATAAATACAATCTTCTATTACTATGTGCGGTAAGAGAGGTATTGTGTTACTTTTTTTATTTTTCGTTACAATGTAGGATTGGCTCCTGTTCCTCTTTTATATAAGAATGTTATATTTTATAAATCTTTATTAGGTTTCTCTACGATGATCTGGTCGAAACTCTACGAGAAATGGGTCGTTTCTCGTAGAGTTTTTACTCGTTTCTCGTAGAGTGAAAATATTGAAATGTAACATCTTGATATATAGACTGTTGTAAACAGTGGTGCGTGTTGAGTCTTTTTATCATTAAAGTGTTGTATTTTATTCTTTTTATTAATTATTGATATATTATAAATCTTTACAAACATTGTGTTTGGCTGAATGTAATTCCTATTATGGTGTGTCTATAGGTTAACATTGTTAATGCAAAATTTTAACGATATAACTTTCGTAGGCAAGAGTGTACAATTTTGCACTCTATAAATGTACATTTTTGCGTGACTATAGTGTACAACCTTGTACTTTAAAAGTGTACACTTTTGTATACCTTGTCTTTGTGATTCTATTCTTGTTGAAAATCAGTGGTTTAAGATTTTTGTGACGATCTTATTCAGCTCTTTGATTCATTCTTTCGAATATTTATAATTCTTTTTTTGATAACTATAGTATCGGTAGGAGCTTGTTTATAGTATTCTATGACTCTTTGAGGAGTGATCAAAAATGCTCCGATTGTTTTTTGAGTGATTCTTTTCAGTTATGGTAACAAATGCTTTACTTTGTAGTAGATAAAAGATATTCGCATGAAAAAACTGCTTAATTACCTTAATAGTCCTTATCCTGTATTTTATCAGCGCTGGAAGATTGCAGTGATCTCATCTGTTATTGTGTTTTTAATATTAGCTTTGTTACAGCCGTTTGGTATAAGCAGTATCGGACATCATAAATTGGGTATCTTATTGGGATATATGGCAGTGACAGCAGTGTTTCTCTGTATTCCGGTTTATTTGTTCCCTGCGTTATTTCCGGCGTATTATGAGGATGATCGCTGGACGGTTGGGAAACATATTCTTAGTCAGGTATATATTTTCTTTTTTATAGCCATTGGAAACTGGCTTTATTCCGCCATTGTATTCAATTGGGGATTTCGCCTGGATATTTTTTACAGCTTCCTGCTTTGTACGGTGATCATAGGCTTTTTTCCCTCTGTACTTTTTATCTTGCTGAACCGAAACCGGCTATTGGCCTTCCATCTCAAAGAAGCTACAGAAATGAATTTGCATCTTCAGAGATCGGCTGCTACTGCAAATGTTGAAAGAGTGGAGCGGGAGGATACTGTGATTCTTTTTGCCGGTGGTGTCAAAGAAGTATTGGAAGTGAATACATCCGATTTGTTTTTTGTAGAGGCGGATGGTAATTATGTGAAGATAACTTATCGGAAGAGTCATGAACCGGTAAGAAAGCTGCTACGTATGACAATGAAGCAGGCTGAAGAGGCAACGGCTGTTTATCCTTTCATTATTAAGTGTCATCGTGCATTCCTGGTCAACTTACATGCAGTGTCCCGGGTGAGTGGAAACTCGCAGGGATATCGTCTTTCGCTTGATGGCTGTGAAGAGGAAATACCCGTTTCACGTGCTTATGGCAAAGAGATCAAAACACTGATAGAGAACATGAATGAGGCATAGCCGTTCGTCACAAAACAAAGCAATTCGTCACAACGAATAGGTCATTTATCACATATCCGGGCTGTCTGTCCCGGATATTTTTTTCCCTCTGTTCTTTCCTTTATGTTTGCCGGTGAAAACGTTAGCAAGCAAAAAAATGAAAGATCTGTTTTTTATCTCAATCGTAGCTTTGTTTCTCTTTTCTGTTCATGTGCAGTCGCAGGTAGCAGTAAAAGACACAATATTTCTTACCTCTTTTTCAGATAGTGTTTCACTGGATGAAGTGGTAGTAAAAGGAAGCAAAACTCCCCAAATGAACAGTCGTTGGAGTAATATGCAACCTGTGGAACTGGTAACTGTGGGAGGAGCAAGCGGTAATCTGTATCAGGCATTGAAGACCCTTCCCGGTACACAAATACAGGGAGAAAGCGGACGTTTGCTGGTACGCGGTGGAAGCAGTGACGAAACGCAAACTTATATAGACGGTATGCACGTTCTCAATCCTTATACCACTACCGGTACAAATACCCCGGCACGCGGACGGTATTCCCCCTTTATGTTCAGTGGTATCAATCTCTCTACAGGCGGGCATTCACAAGAGTATGGTGAAGCCTTATCGGCTGTACTTCCTTTGGAAACGAAAGATGACAGCCCGATTAATAAAGCGGGGATGAGCCCTTCTACTGTTGGTATAGGTGGTGGCGGGAATCGCTCTTTTAGAAAAGGCTCTATTGCTTTGAATCTCGATTATCAGAATCTTGCTCTTTATAATAAAGTATATCCGGGAAGAGTAAACTTTGAGAAACCATATGAACTGTTTTCGGGAGCTACCCAGTTTCGTTATCTACCTGCTGAGAATGTAATTTTTAAGATATATGCCGGCTATGACCGGACAGATTTTTCTAACTATACCGGTGAAGACTGTCGTCTGTTCCGCCTGAAAGAAGACAATGTCTATTTGAATGCCACCATCCGTACGAAAACGTCTTCCGGTTGGAACTGGTTTGCCGGAGTAGCTTACTCTTTTTTTGATCGGAAAGTAGGGGGAGCTGCTGTAAGCGATGACAATTGGAACGAACGTCAGAGCGAACTACATCTGAAAGCAAAGCTGACTAAACGCTTGCGCCCTTTTTTGCAACTGGATATGGGAGTGGAATCTTTCCTTCGCCAATATAGAACTCGCTATTCTTTCGGGCTTCTTGCCGCTCAAAAGAATATTGCCCCAACGGTAGAAGCCGGATTTGTTACAGTTACTTTTTATCCGTTTGAGAATTTGAAAGCCGAACTCTCTTTCAGAACCGAGTATACATCTCTGAACCGGAAGATAAGTTATTCTCCCCGTCTGGCACTTCGTTATACCTGGAATGAGATTGTATTCTCAGCTACGTTGGGTCGTTATACCCAATCGGCAGATAATAAATATCTGGCACAACAGACTTCTTTGCGTTCCGAAGCTTGTGAACAGTATAATGTAGGAGCTTTGTACGAAGCAGCAGGGCGTTTCTATAAAGCAGAGGTATATTACAAAAGGTACAATCGTCTTACACTTTTTACTCCCGATGGTCTGACTTCGGGCGGATATGGGAACAGTAAAGGAATTGATCTTTATTTTGAAGATCGTTCTTTATTAAAAAACTTTGAGTATTATCTTTCTTATTCCTTCAATCTATCTAAACGCAAATGTTTGGAGTACAGTGAACTGACTACTCCGCAGTATGCCACCCGCCATAATGCTTCTTTGGTATTGAAATATACTATTCCCAGGCTGCGTACTATTATTGGCCTTACGGAAGGGATTGCGAGTGGGCGTCCATATCATAATCCCAATCGTCCCGGTCTGATGAATGATGAAGCAAAACCATATAACAGCCTTGATTTAGGCATTACTTTTCTGGCTACTAAGAAGATAATTATACATGCTTCGGCCACCAATATACTTTGCCGTAAGAATGAGTTCGGACGAATAGATGGTGTCCCGTTACGAGCTTCCAGTGATCATTTCTTCTATCTCGGTGTCTTCATCACCTTAGGTAAGAAAGCTGCTTATGATGTTTCTAATTTTTAAATACATGTGATTATGAAAACAAATCTGATTTTCTTATTTTTAGTTTTTGCAAGTGTAATAGGTAGTGCTCAGACATTAACCTTGAAAGTAGAAGGTGTAGAGAACGTGAAAGGGTATCTCTATGTTGGTATTTACAACTCTCCGGAGTCATTCATGAAGAAACCTGTATTTGGATTCAGAGTGCCGGTGCAGGATTCGGTTATGGTCGTTCCCTGTCAGGGACTACCTGCCGGTACGTATGCCATTTCATTGTTTCAGGATGAGAATGAGAATGGAGTATTGGATACCGGCTCTTTCGGACGTCCGACGGAGAAGTTTGGCTTCAGTAATAATGCTGAAGGTGTAATGGGAGCGCCAGCTTATAAGAAATGTCACTTTGAGTGGAAAGAAGATACCACAATGGTCATTCAGTTAAAGTAATTTATGGACTTATTTCGTTTTATTCTTTTATAAATTATAGAATTTCTCAAATAACTTCTTTCTATACATTTTGCTGACTTTCAATTCGGTAACTGTGTTAAAGGGGTACAGCATGATACAAGCGTTTTCCTGTATCATGCTTAAGTAGTTTATATTGATGATGTACGTTTTGTGTATCTGTATAAACTCGGTTCCATAGTTTAATATCACATCTGCCGTTGTGTTATGTTTCAGAATAACGTGCCGGAAGTCGTCCAATACGATTTCCCACAGCTTACGTTCGGAATTATATCGAAAGTATCCAATGTTTTGCGGGCGCAATATAATTTTGTCATTGGTGATTGTTGTTATCAGAAGTGGTTTGTCCGTAGGATAATGGATCGAAGGTATAGATGACGGTTGTGCATTCTTTCTATTTACATAATATCGATTCATGGCCAATAGCAGATCGTTTGGGTTGACAGGTTTTAATAAAAAGTCGAATGCTTGCATGCGAAGTGCCTGTAACATATACTTTTCATAGGATGTATAAAATATGATGTTCATCTCCCAATCTATTTGGGAACGTAATGTAGCCAGAAATTCCAGACCATTGATGCTTGGCAGCTCGATGTCAAGGAATATCAATTGGGGCTTATGTTTCAGGATGGCTTGTTCACCGTCATGGCTGTTGAATGCAGTAGCTACGACGACTACATCCTGATAAACCTTCAATTCGTTGGCAAGAACGGTTACTGAAGGTTTGTCGTCGTCAATGATAATAACTTTGGTTGGAGTACTCATAGGTAGCTTTTAGTTTATGTTAAAATTATAGTTTTCAGGGATGATAAGTTGGGCGCAGCATCCGGTTTCTTTCATTTCATCCCGCCATTCTGTAAGACTGTAGCTCATTTGTTGCTTGTTTCGTTCATTCAGCAATTGGATGGTTTGTGATACTACCCGCAGACCGGTTTGTGTTTTTGGGTCCCTGTTCTGTAGGTTCAGAGGTTTACCATTATTGCAGACATCAATATAAATGTAGTGTTCTTTTCTATAAATATGGAGCCTCAATCTCTTTTCTGTTTTTCCTTTCGTATCGGCAGACATATCTTTCAATCCGTGTTTGATGGCATTTTCTACAAAAATCTGTATCATCATGGAAGGGAGTGTCACTTGTGTCGGTTCTATACCTTGCTCCAGGATGGTCTCATAGCTGAAATTTTCTCCCAATGCTTCCCCTTCTATGCTGATATAAAGTTGAATAAAATCCATTTCTTCCTTCAATGTTGTGCAAAACACGTTGGCAAGTGTCTGTCCTTGCCTGAGCAAGTTGACTAATGTATGTAGTTGCGTCGGCTTTCCCTGTTGCTGTATAAGCAATTCATGGTTTAATGCATTATAGATGAAATGAGGAGTTATCCTATTGCGTATGTTTTCCATACGTAGTTCCACGATTCGGTGGAGCATCTGCTCTTCTTTGAGTCTGGTTTGTTTGCGTCGATAATATAGTAGTAACAAAAGAAGGAATAGAACAAAGATAGATATGGCCAGCCAAATGTAAGTTTGCAGGAGTTCCGTCTCTTTTTGTCCAATGTATATTTTCTGGTTCAGAACTGTTGCATCCCTTTCGTAACGCATTTGCAGATCGGCTGTTTTCATCTTTACCCGGTCACTTCGTAATGAATTATCTAATTCTATGTATGCCTTTTGATAGTAATAAGCTTTTTCCCAATCCTTTTTTTCGGTGTAGTATCTTTGAAGAAAATCCAGTCTCATCGAGGTGTGTTCCGGTTTTGTTCCTTTGGGAAGTGGATATTGCTGAATCAGCTGCTCCACTTGTTTATAGTTCTTTTTTTGTAAATCTAATTCCATTAACTGGGTGTATAAATAAGGTAGCACGGTTTCATTTTGTGCTTTTTCAAAGAATCGGATGTTGTCATGTAGTAGGCTATCGGCCTTGTCAGGTTGTTTCAGTTTGAGATACACATCTGCCAGGTTACTGTTACAGAAGTGTCTTTCCCATTCGAGTTCAGGTCGTGCCTGTAAGAAAGTATCCAATTGCAGGAATGTATTCAGGCAATTGATGTAATCTTTCTGAAAATAATAATCATTTCCCCTATTATTCAGATAGTTGAATTGTTCATGTGTCATCATGTGATCCCATATTTTTTGACTCTTGTCTAACCATATTTTGCTTTGCTCAAAATCATAAAGAGCCGTATATGTCGTTGCTAACCCTCCATACAAAGGGACATAATTTTCGATGGAGGTTTGTACGGAATCAGCCATGTAAATCGTTTTTCTATAGTAATAGGCACTTTGGGCTAACTCACCTTTTTGCTTGTATGCGTCTGCCAGATTACTGTAACATAGTATTTGTTGTTCAATGTCTGGTTCCCGGGCTGCTATTTTACATGCCTCCATACTATAATATATTAAAGAATCCGGATTCAAATAAAACTGAGCATAGTATATTGCTTTGGTTTGCAGGCATTTTATATACATCCGGCTTCGTCTGGGAGTAGCAGATTGTTTAGACAGGTAGTTTATGCTTCGGGTCAGATTACTGAGCATCGAATCCGATTGTGACATATAAAAATAGAATATGACATCGTATAAAACGAAATCATAATAGTCATCACTATCTTTTGCCATCTTTTTCCCTTTCTGAATAGCCTCTTTTACGAAGTCTGCATGAAAGGTTTTGATAGAGTCATGAATGTTCTGTTTGAGCTCTTTTATTTTTGCTTGTTCTTTAGGTGGCAATATGTTTGTGTTTTTGTTCTTTTGACAAGAGCCTGCCAAGATGGAAAATGCAAGAATAACTAAGATCGTTCGGATATATATGGTTTTCATTAGTATTCGTTTTTTATCGCAGATTGATATTTTTTGTTTGAGTGGAACTTTTTGTTTGAGTGCGAATTTAGGAAATAAATTCTTTATTGTTTCATTTGTACGAGTTAATTGTGTGGGATATTTTCCTGTTATCATGCTTTTTCTCCCTGTTGATTGATATATAATCCTTTCATTGTAGAAAAGAAGAAAAATGTAAATTGTGTGTTACGGAAGGTGTTGATATCTCTAATTTTGAGAAATCAGGCTGTGAGATCGCTATTTATGCTTAAAGTACTGGATGAAACAGATACATTGCTTTATGGGATAATATGAAATTCTGTATTTTTAATGAGTTTGCATTTGTACGATGTGTCTGATTTTTATGCTTTAAAATAAAAAAAAAGACCTGTCAGCTTTATTTTTTGCCCTGTTAACTATGAATAATGGTCTTTTGTTGGATAATGTTGAAAAGTGCGGGTTGTAGACAATAGTTGGTTTATCTATCTTTGACGTAGATTATTAATAGATGAATTCGACTTAATTACTAATAATAAATTGAAACTTATGAAGAAAATTTTATTTGCAGTTCTGTCTATAAGTTTGATGGGATTGATGACTTCTTGTGGAAGTTCAAAGAAAGCACAACAGTATAATGTACCGTATTCTCAGCAACCTCAAGTTGTTGTACCGTCTCAACCAAAGGCAGGAGATCCTGTGGAACAATTGGTGAAAGAATATACAGCAGATGGATTTAAAACAGAATCGATGGCTTTTACTATGTATGAGTCTATAGCAACATTTCGCCAGAAGCTGATTTCCAATTCTAACCTTATAGAAATTGTTAGTGATGGTGAGGGAGCAAGTTCTTTTTCAGCGGAAATGCAAGCACAGAACGCTGCTGCAATAAAATATGCTACCGCTGCCGGTAGTGTAATAACAGGAGGTATGGAACGGGATTTTGGTAAAGTAGAAGGAGGAGCATATGATGTCTTTCATGGCGCTTATGTACAGGATGTAGCAAGTTTTGTTATGCCTTTGCTGCAGAAGAGTATGAAATTCGTGAAAAAGAGTGGGAATGATTATGTTGTACGTGTGGGGTATACACTTGATGAGAATAATGCATCCAAGGCTCGTAGTAAAGCTTTTGATGAGGCATTGAAAAAAGCAGGAGATGGTATGACTTTAGGCGAAGGAGTTCGGAAATATGTAAAAGAATTTGTTAAACCTGAAAATTGATGAAATACATAATTCTTGTTTATATATTGACACTGTTTAGTGTGTCTCAAGTTTGTGCAAGAGTAATAAGCCGATCGGAGAAAACTCCTGAGTGGGTAAGAAAGGGGGAAGCGAGACTCAATGAAAATCGCTCCAATGATACTTATTATTTTAAGATTATCCGAAATTCAGGTACGGTACTTGAAGATTTAAAGAAACAACAATTAGGTGCCTTATCCCTGTTTGTCGGACAATATAATCAAATAAGTGGGCAGGCTCAAACTGATATAAAAGAGATATCGGGTACGCAAGGACGTCAAAGTCGTCAATCTTATGCTTTGACATATGTCAATGATAGTCGTACGGATGTTTTTTACGCTCGCTTGGTTGATGAATATTGGGAATATATATCTTATCCGGAAGGTACAAATGGACATGAGTATTATGCTCTGTTCGCTGTTTCCCGTCAGGCTTCGGTTCCTGTATTCGATGATGTTTCGTTTTCTACACATTACGGTATGCAAGGCTTTGTCCGTTCATTAATCCCCGGTTGGGGACAGATGTACAAAGGAAGTACGACAAAAGGACTTTGCATTCTTGGAGGTGAAGTAGTATGCGTGGCCGGTATCATTGTCAGTGAAAGTTTGCGTTCTTCTTATATTAAAAAGATGAAAGAACAACCCAAATTTGCTAAGGATTATAGTTCAAAAGCGGATAATTGGGAGAATGGACGTAACTTCTGTATCGGAGCAACTGCGGCATTGTATGTTTATAATCTGATAGATGCCATTGCTGCCAAAGGAGCTAAACGGGTTATTGTAAAACCTGCGGGTAGACCTAGCTTTTCATTGGCACCCGCTATCATGGATAACGGTTGTGGGCTGACATTTGCATATCGGTTTTGATCTCTTATTTAATTCAAACAAACGGAAACAAATGAAAAACAAACTACTACTACTTTTTCTTATGGTCATCTCTTTTCCCTTCTTCGGTTTTTCTCAGCAGACAACGGATTATGATCGTTATGTTCAGCAGAAACGTAAAGAGTTTGAGCAGTATAGACAGAAAAGGCGTACTGAGTTTGAAAACTATCGTGCCCAACGTAATAAGGAATTTGTAAATTATTTGGCACAACGCTGGATAGAGTATCAGCATTATAGGGGTATTGAAGCTCCTCTCTGTCCGGATCCGGTAAAACCGGTTATAAAGTTTGATGATGGTCACGATACAACACCGGTTAAGTTACCGGTGAAAATAATTGTGACTATACCTAAACCTGAACCGCGTGTTCCATTGAATATTATGCCGGATACTCCTGTTCCTTTTCCGGAGATACCATCGAAGCCAGTGCCTGATCAACCTTTACAGCCGTCTGTTACTCCTGTGCCTACGTTTAATACCCGTTTTTACGGAACCCTTTTACGGGTGAGATTAGAAGAACAGGATAAGTTTACTCTCAATAGTATAGACGAAAATGTAATTAGTACAAAATGGAAAATACTGGCGGACGGTCGTATGGATAAAGTTGTTGATGATTGTTTGGTTTGGCGTGAAACGATGCATCTAAGCGATTATGCCTATGTGCAAATGTTAGGTACATTGTGTAATGCCTTTTGGGGAGGATATTATTCTAATGAAGCAGTCTTGATGCGGGTCTTTTTATTGGCACAGAGTGGCTATGATGTGAAATGTGCTCGTAAAGGTCGTAATCTGGTGCTGCTACTTGCTATCGCAGAGGATGTTTATGGAATCTCTTTTTTGAATTTGGATGGAAAAAAATATTATACTATTGACGATCCGAAAGGATCGGAAGGATACTATACATTTCCGCAAAAATTTTCTCCTGAATCTCAAAGTTGTTCCATAATGATGCGTGAGAAGATAGAGCTTGTGAATAAGCAATTGAGTTCGGTTCGGCGTTTGACCTCTAAGCGCTATCCACAACTAAGTGTGGAAACACAGGTGGATAAGAATTTGATGGATTTGTATAGTAATTATCCCAAATGTAAATGGGATATGTATGCAAGTACACCGATGAGTGACTTGTTGTCAGATGATTTACTACCTACATTAAAAGAATGTATTGCCGGTAAATCAGAGATAGAATCTGCTAATATGCTGATAAATTTTGTGCAAACTGCCTTTGAATATATGACAGATGGGGAACAGTTTGGATATGAGAGACCTTTTTTTGTGGATGAAACTTTCTATTATCCATATTCGGATTGTGAGGACCGTGCTATCTTGTATTCCAATCTGGTGCGTAGGTTACTCCATCTTGATGTAGTGCTGTTACATTATCCTAAACATTTGGCTACAGCCGTACGATTCACTTCGGATGTGGAGGGGGATTATGTGATGGTGAACGGACAAAAATATACAGTATGCGATCCTACATATATCGGTGCTGATATCGGTGAGGCGATGCCGCAATTCAGAAATTCGGAGGTAGAAGTCGTGAAATTTTAACTGTAACTTAAAGGTCTGTTTACCAGTGAATAACAAGGTGTTGCATGTGAAAGATAAATAGGAGCATAATTTTAATAATTTAGACATGAGAATATTGAATGTGAGGTGTTGCTGTTTTTTGGTATTTGTTTTTTTATTGGTAGCTTGTGCTAAGGATGAAGTCGATTTAACCGGAAATGTTTATGGAAAAGTTACGGATACCTCTACAGGTGAAATATTAAGTAATGTAACGGTGAGATTGACTCCTGGAGGTATGTCACGGACTACCGGCAGTGACGGGACATTTGAATTTCAGAGCCTGGAATCCGGTCAGTATGAATTACAGGCTCAAAAGGAGGGGTATACGAATAATACCAAACTGATAAATATGGAGACCGGGAAAACGGTAAGCGGTGATATTACACTTACTCCGATAAAGGCAGATGCCAAATTGGTGTTAAGTGTTTCTACACTAAACTTCGGAGTAAAAAATACTTCCCTTTCTTTTGATATCATTAATCGTGGTACAGCTAAATTCAACTGGAATATTTCCGGTTTGGAAAATGTGAATTGGTTGGAAATAAATCCATCTACCGGAACTGTAGAAGCCGGTAAAAGTCATGCCATACAAGTGAACTTGCTTCGTGAACGATTGACGGAGAGCAAAGAGGCAACGATTCTGATCAATGCAGATAAGGAATCACTTGCTTTGAAGATCACTGCCGAGGTAGAGAATAAGTCATCCAAAATAGCATTGAATACGAATGTGCTCAACTTTGGCAAAGATTATTCTTCATTGACATTTGACATTAAAAATATAGGCAATGCAGGGAATGTAAATTGGATAGTCAGCGGTATTGATGTGGATTGGATAAAAGTAACTCCCAAAACAGGCACTACAAGCATGGGCAACAGCAGCACAGTAAAAGTCGATTTGGATCGTACCAAAGTGATAGGTTCCATGAGTACGACGATTCTGGTAGAAGGAGATGGAGAATCGTTTCGTGTGACAATCAATGCGGAAGAAGCCGGAGGGGACACGCCTAATCCTCCTGCTATAGACGTGACGAACGGCTTGTATGCCTATTATACCTTTGAAGATGCAATAATGGATCTGACTGAAACCGAACTGACCGGAGTAGGAATTGGAAGCTCATTTGTTGATAGCTATAATGGAACAAAAGCTTTAAAGATTCCGCCCAAAGAGACTGCTTATCTGTCTATTCCGGACGGGTTGGTAGATCAGAAAAAGATGACTATCTCGTTTTGGGTGAAGGGGTTGAGTGACGGTCATATATTCCATGTGGTTAGGAAAGAACTAAATGACAATATGTTTGTCTTAGCAATGGAAAATGGCTTCTTGAAGTTTGTAGTAACCCATTATGACCTTTGTTATCAGTACTCAAAGATGACTTCGTTTGTACATAACTCTTTAGGGGATGCTTGGCATATGGTGACATTGGTTTCGGATTTTAATGATACGACTTATGCAACAATTACGACTCGCTTGTATGTAGATGGTATTTATACCGATCAGGTAACCGAATCTGATAATCCATTCTCCGAATCGGAAGGGATGTCCGATGCAAAACACTACAATAGAGGGCTTAAATTTGTCTTTGGAGGAAAGATAGGAAACCAATATGAACCGTCGCTGTCACCGGTTTCGCTGACTATAGACAATTTGAGAGTTTATAAAACCCGCATGCTGAGTGCTGACGAGGTGAAACAAATCTATAATTCGGAAAAAGCCCGTTAAAGGCTTGGAACGTAATGATGATTGGGCATTAAACTACTATATAATTATGATGAAAGCAATTTTTAGAGCTGTTGTTGTATTAATACTTTTGGTTGCTATTGGATCGTGTACAAAAGATGTGATCGATACGACCGGTGATTTAGTGGGCATTGTGAGTGATAGCCAGACCGGGGAACCGCTTTCCGGTGCATCTGTTTCTCTCACTCCTTTGGGAAAGACTTCTTCTACAGGTAGTGACGGACGTTTTGAATTCAATGTAATCGAAGCGGGTCTGTATAAGATTCAGGTGAATAAAGATGATTATCAAAGTAATACGAAAGAGGTGACTGTGATGGCTGCCGAGACAACGCAGGCTGATATACAATTAAAACCTCTCTCACCGGTATTGACGGTCAGTCCCGGAAGTCTTGATTTTGGGCCATCTGCCACAACGCTTACGCTTAATATCATAAATAGCGGGCAGAGCACTCTGAAATGGCAAATAAGTGAAGACGCCCAGTGGCTGTCTTGTCTTCCTACCTCCGGAAATACTACGGTGACCGAACAATCTTCTGTAGTCGTGTCTGTGGATCGGGCAGAATTGAGCCGGGGGAATTATTCCCAGACAATTGCTATAACTTCCAATGGAGGAAGTGCAGTAGTCAAAGTGACAATGTCTGTAGCCGGCATTGCTGTTAGTTTATCTCCCGAAGAGTTAGATTTTGGTTCCATTACCTCTTCCATGCAATTGACATTGACAAATACGGGTACAGGTACTATTTCTTATTCTCTTACTCCTTCCAATGAGTGGATTGTACCTGATAAGACAAAAGGGATGTTTACTTATTCAGAAGTCGTGACAGTTGCTGTCAATCGTTCAGTGTTGTCTACAGGAGATTATACCGGAGAACTTTCTCTTAAAATAGGCGATCAGTCGGTCTCCGTGCCGGTTAAAATGAATATTCCTTCTAAAACCAAACCTACCGTATCTTTTATATCTATCGATAATCCTACTTTCAACAGTGCACAGTTAAAAGGGGCTGTTGTTTCTATAGGTAGTGCCAAAGTTACCCGTCATGGCTTCTGCTGGAGTACAGAGCAGGAACCTACTGTAGACTTACCGGGGATCTGTAATTTGGGAGATTGCATCGTTCCCAAGGATTTTACATACAACCTTACTGGCTTAGAGGCCAATACAGCCTATTATGTACGCGCTTATGCCGAAAATACAGAGGGTATTTCCTATAGTAATGAGATGAGATTGAACACTTCCGGCACTCCCTCTAAACCGACAGTAGAGACGGGTAGCGCTTCTGATATACGTACGGAACAAGCCGGTTTCTCCGGAAATATTATTAATCTGGGCAATGTGCCTTCACTGATTCAATATGGACATGTATGGAGTACTTCTGCTAATCCGACTATCGATTTATCGACTAAAACCCAACTTGGTAAAACCCAGAATACCGGTGCTTTCAATTCTACTTTAACGAATCTTTCTGCTAACACCACTTATCATGTCCGGGCTTATGCTACGAATGAGATAGGTACTTCCTATGGAGAGGAAGTTACGTTTGTAACAAAATTAGGTGATTTGAGTTTGGCCACTACTCAGGTGACGAGTATCACTCATCAAGCCGCTACCGGTGGTGGAATAATTACAGCTTTGGGTGGAAATACCGTTACGGAACGCGGCGTTTGTTGGAGTACTTCCAGTAATCCGACGATATCAGGATATAAAGCTGTTTCTTCGGACAACGGCAATACTTTTGCATGCAGAATGGAGGGGCTGTCTCCCAAAACGGCTTATTATGTACGCGCGTATGCCAATACATCCGGCGGGACGGTTTATTATGGGAACAATGTGACATTTACTACTACTCATGAAATCACTTTACCCGCTTTATCAACGGTGACTGCATCGGAAATAGGCATTTCAAAGGTTTCACTCGCTTGCTCCGTAACAGACAATGGCGATGGCAAAGTTTCGGATTGTGGTTTCTGTTATGGCCTGTCAGCCAATCCCACCATAAATGATAATAAAGTCAGTTATGGTGCATCAAACTCCGCATTCGGGCGTACGGTAACCGGACTGTCCGAGAATACACTGTATCATGTTCGTGCGTATGCCACCAATGAAGCCGGAACATCCTATAGCAGTGATATGACTTTCACTACCTTGGAGGTGACTGCTCCTGCCGTATCCGGTATCACTTTGGGTACAATCAGCAATACCTCTGCTGCCTTTACAGCAACAGTGACATCGCTTGAAAACGGAACGTTGGCAGATGCCGGTTTTTGTTATTCCACCAGTTCCTTCCCTACTGTATCGGATAAGAAGCTGTCTTGCGGAAAAGTTACCTCGCTCACTAAAACAGCCACCGGGCTGATTCCCGAAACGAAGTATTATGTCCGTGCCTACGCCATTAATGAAAAGGGGACTACGTATGGAGCGGAAAATTCGTTTACTACTACTAAGCAAGAAGTGAACCCTTATACCACTTTGACGGTAGAGACTTCTTATGGTTCAACCACGTTGGACATGGCAAAAGTAACAGGGGGAACTTTTGATATGGGTGCTCAGTCCACTTCATCTTCAAGTGCCAATTATGATGTAAATGCCAATGCGGACGAGAAACCGGTGCATAAAGTGACTGTTTCTACTTTCTATATGAGTAAAACTCCGGTTACCCAATATCTATGGTATGTAGTGACGGGGGGGTATCCGAACATAAGTAGTACTTACGGGCGTGGAGATACCTATCCGGTTTACAATATTACGTATGACCAATGTCTGGCTTTTATTAATAAGCTGAATTCATTGACGGGTAAAAGATTCCGTATGCCAACTGAGGCGGAATGGGAATTTGCTGCCCGTGGTGGAAACAACAGTGAAGGTACGAGATGGAGTGGAAATACTTCTTGTGGCTCTGTTGGCTGGTTTAGTGGAAACTCCGGTGCTAAAACACACCCTGTTGCGGAGAAATCTCCGAATGAATTGAATATTTATGATATGAGTGGTAATGTCTGGGAATGGTGCTCGGATTGGTATGCTAATTATAGTAGCGCATCTCAAACGAATCCGACGGGCGCTGCATCGGGCAGTAATCATGTGATACGTGGAGGTAGTTACAGTGATGCTGTCAATGACTGCCGGGTATCTATGCGAAACTTTATAGCTCCATCCAAAAGTATGCCGATATTAGGAATGAGATTGGTAATGGAATAAATGAATAATTAAAAAAATAATAATATGAAGAAGAATCTATTTGTGTTATGCCTTTTATTGTGTACAACGGTTTTGGTCAAGGCACAATTTAGTGGAAATGGTACAGGTACTGCCAATGATCCTTATCAGATTACAAATGCGGATGAATTATTTGAGGTGAGGAATGACTTGTCAGCTTCTTACAAGTTGATGAATGATGTTGATTTGAAACAGTGGATTGAAGAGGATAACCCAACACAAGGATGGAGTCCGATAGGAAATGAAGATACTCCGTTTCAAGGGACGTTTGATGGAAATAATAAAGTTATTAAAGGGTTATATATAAATCGCTCTTCTTCTGATAATACAGGCCTTTTTGGCTATATTAAAACTTCTGTAATAAATGATGTCGCTTTATTATCTCCTATCATTTCAGGAAATAATAATGTTGGAGGAGTAGTCGGGAAATGTGGTTATAATAGTTCTGCCAACATAGCAGAAAATATGAATACAATAAAAAATGTGATTATTATAGGGGGGAGTATTTCTGGAAAAGAAAATGTTGGGGGAGTTGTTGGAGTCATTGAACCTTCGGATTATAATTTTCGATATGGTGAAACCCCTGTATTTCTAATGTCCGTTGTCGGATGTTATGCGTCTTCCATAATAACTTCTTCGGGTATAAATACAGGGGGAATCTGTGGGAAAATTTGTTCAGGACAATATTACTATCATTATTCTTCTTACTCTAGGGGTGTTGGAGCAACTTATCAAGTCTTGTTAGATGATAATATATTTGCAGGAATAATGAATGTTAAGGCTGTAGCGGGTGGTATAGTTGGTTGGTCAATAGGATATGCTCAGGATTATAATTTCTTGAAGTCATGCTACAATATTGAACGAAATTTAGTAACAGGAACAATAAAAAGTAGTGGCTCAAATGTATGTGGAATAATAGGTCAATATAAAGAACTTTATGAAGAAAAAGAACGTACCGTTAAATATAATGTAAATATTGCGGATTCTATGTTTGCATTAAGTACTGTATATCGGATTGCAGATGAACCTTGGCCTAATAACTTTGCCTATTCGGGTACCAAAGTGTTTGTTAACGGAAAATCGGTCACTGTGGAAGATAATAATTATAATGGGACGGGCTACGGACTAAAAACGTTGAAGAAACAAAGTACGTATGAAGGTCTGGGTTTTGATTTCTCCAATCAATGGGCTATTGTTGAAGGACAAACTTTCCCTTATAATAAGAAACAAAGTGCCCCTCCTACAGTGACTTCTTTTACAGCGGGTAATAAAGTAAGTATTTCGGGTACAGCTACAGGAAATGGCGGCATATATGTCATGGTTGGAAATATTGTTTATGAATCGTATATTCTTGATAATAAGTGGTCGGTGACATTAGGTGCTATATCCAAAGGTACAACGGCGAAAGTCGCAACGCGTTATAATGGTTTGATGCCATCTATACTTGTCACAGCTGTAGCAACTGTTGGTGGTGGAGATACTCCGGAGATTTTAAAGGGTGATGCCAATGGCGATAGCTCTGTGGATACGGCCGATGTAGTTGCTATTGTCAATCATATTTTAGGTAAATCTTCTGTTTCATTTGTAGAGGCCAATGCCGATCTGAATGGAGATGGGCAGGTTTCGGTAGATGATGCGGTAGCTACTGTTCAGTTGATTTTAGATAAACAATAAAATAATGAGAAAATATTTAGTTTTTTTGTGCTTACTTCTGTTTGCTGTAGGGGCACAGGCGCAGTTTAGTGGAAATGGCGCAGGCACAGCCAATGACCCTTATCAGATAACCGATGGATATGAATTGTCAGAAGTAAGAAATGATTTAGCCGCTTTCTACAAGTTGATGAATGACATTGATCTGACGGAATGGATCAATGACAATAATCCTACTGGCGGTTGGGCGCCTATAGGAACTTATGCAGTACCATTTGCCGGAACATTTGATGGAAATAATAAATGTATCTATGGTTTGAAAATAGATCGTTCGTCTCTTGACAATATAGGATTATTTGGATTTGCCAATGGAGGGAAAATAAGTAATGTTACATTAGTTAAGCCGATAATAAAAGGCCGGAGTAATGTAGGAGGAATTACAGGTGCACAGGGAGATATCACTAATTGTGTTATTATAGGGGGAAGTATTGCCGGAAATTCTATTGTTGGGGGTATTGCAGGATATTTTAATGGAAATAGTATAATAGGATGTTATTGCAATGCTATTGTTGGAGGATTAGACTATGTTGGAGGAATAGGAGGACAGTTAGGCCAAGGATCAGCAATGAATAATATATTTTCGGGTGATGTCTCTTCAACGGGTAAGTATGTAGGAGGAATTTCCGGTTACCTGTCTAACTACAATACTGTAATTACAGATAATTATGTGACAGGTGATATAGAGGGTGGAGAGTATGTTGGTGGAATTGTAGGCATATATAGCTATAGTAATAATACTATTTCAAATAACGTTTGCATTGCGGATGAGGTTCGTGCTACTTCTTCTATTCCATATCGTATATCTCAATATGCTGACGCAGGTAATCTTGCTTGGGCCAAAACTCGACTCATCCAGAATGGAAAGGAAATCGTTGCTGAAGATAACGAATCGAACGGAACCTCTTATGGCGAAAAAACACTGAAGCGTTCTACTACGTATATTGGTATCGGTTGGGATTTCAATAACACATGGACCATTACTGAGGAGGAATCCTATCCTTATTTGAAAAAGCAGACCGATTATCCGGTTGTCACTTCGTGTGAAGCCGGTAGTAAATGTATGGTTAAAGGGACCGCTCCTACAGGTGGAAAAATTACAGTGATAGCCGGTGAAGGCATCTATTCGTCGACTATACTCGATAACACATGGGAAGTATCACTTGGAGCAATGAAGGAGGGAGAAGTTATCCAGGTCTTTTCTCAGATGGAAGGCAAATTGCCCTCGTTGGTGGTGACAGCTGTGGTGACAAAAGGAGAGGTAGTCACTCCCGATATTGTAAAAGGAGATGCCAATGGCGATAGTTCTGTGGATACGGCAGATGTAGTTGCGATCGTCAATCATATCTTAGGCAAGTCTTCTGTTTCATTTGTGGAGAACAATGCCGATCTGAATGGAGATGGACAGGTATCGGTAGATGATGCGGTAGCTACTGTCCAGTTAATATTGGATAAACAATAAATAGACTGAAATGATGAAGAGATTTATAGTAAGATTAGCTTGTATTAGCCTTTTTCTTTTTGCTTATACAGCACTTGTACAAGCGGAAAACAACGCTTCTGCAGCCGGAACGGTACAACTGACTTTTGCACCTGCTACGTTGTCGGCAGGTACTAATGCGACACTTTCTTTCGATTTGGTCAATTCTCTTCCGGTGACTGCTTTACAGTTTGATGTGATGCTACCGGAAGGTTTGTCTGTGAACACCATAATCAATGAAGACGAAGAGGAGGTGCCTGCCATTACGCTAACCGATCGCAAAAAGAGTAGCCACTCTTTAAGTTGCAACCGACGGGAGGATGGGCGTTATACGGTGGTCATCCTTTCTATGAAAAATCAGGCATTTAGTGGAGAAGAGGGAACATTGGTTAATGTATCCGTTGCCGTCTCTTCTATGTTGCCTACAGGAAGTTATGACTTGGCAGTAAACCAGATTATCATTGTCCCGTTAGAAAACGAAAGACCGGGAACTACGATTAAGCAATCGGACTTTACGGGGCATGTATCTGTCAATAATCCGAGTGGTGATACAGGGTTGGCTCAATTGTCTTTGGCTGCCGGTAGCTTGAAAGCAGGAACGGAGCAGACTATTTCTCTGAACCTGACCAATGAAATGGAAGTAACTGCTCTTCAGTTCAATGTGAAGTTACCGGAGGGTGTCACCCTGTGTACTATGAAGAACGAAGATGATGAAACCGTACCGGCTATCACGTTGACCGATCGCAAAAAGAGTAGCCATTGGCTGAGCTGTAATGAGCAGGAAGACGGCAGCTATATGGTAGTGCTTCTTTCTATGAAAAATCAGGCGCTTAGCGGGACAAGCGGAGCTTTGGTAGATATGAAGGTGTCGGTTGCTTCTACTGTGACTACCGGAAGTTACGAGGTGGCTGTTAAGGATATTGTTATTGTTCCATTGCTGAATGGAAGGCCGGGGCTTTCGATCAAACAGCCGGAGTTTACCGACCGTATTTATGTTGAAAACATCGGTGGAGGAGGTGACGTAACCGGTCCGGTTGCGCTGTCTATTCCTACGATGGCATTGGCTCCCAGCGCTGAAGGGATATGTAATATTGATATGGTGAACGATCGGGATATCTGCGCTTTTGAGTTTAAAATAAAGTTTCCTGAAGGCATTAGTATTGTCGAAGCGTATAATGAAGATGATGAGTGGGCTCCGTCCATCCAATTGACAGATCGCAAGAAGAGCTCGCACCAGATCAATTTCCGCAAGAAAGACGATGGCAGTTACAGAGTGGTGGTAGTCTCCATGCAGAATGCTACCTTCAAAGGTAACAATGGTGCAGTAGTAGCCATTAAGGTAAAGGCCGATCCGGACCTGAAAGAAGGAAGCTATGGCGTCATACTGAGTGAGGTGCTATTGGTCACCCCATCGGAGGAAAAGATAACGCAGGAAGATGCAAGTTATGCCATAAATATAAAAGAAGGCGTGGGCATTGAAAATGAGAACGCAAACGGAATATCCTGCATTTGTCAGGAGGGTGTCTGTCTGGTTCGCGGCACGTCTGCCGGCGATCTTGTCGAAGCCTTTCATGTAGAGGGACGTAACATTTATTCGGAGTCCAGTACCGGAGAACAGCTTGTAATACCTGGGGCGGAATTTCCTTCCGTACTGATTGTAAGAGTCTCTCGCGATGGAAAGCTGATCTATGTACGGAAACTCGTATCAAAATGAAATCAGGTTTATTGTGAAATAATGATCAGATGATATGGCTAAATATTACCTTTTCCTGGTAGAGACTTTGCAGCATCAGAAATGTTTGAAAGAGGAGATCTTAAGATACATCAACTCATTTTTAAGCACTAATAGAGAGCGAGCCTCTGTAGATCTTTCTTTTCATTATTTCACGTTGGTGAGTTATAATAATGATAGCTATAAGATTCTTATAGACGAGATGGATCTTACGGAAGTTGCCCTTTTGGAAGATATTGAGTTTGATAAGGAGCTCTCTTATTATAAATATGGATGTACTTATTATGTACTTGATACTTTTATAGAAAAGGTTCAGCAAGGTATTTCAAACTGGGAGGACACTGTTTCTATAAATATAATCTCCGGAGGACGAAATAATACAGTTGAAGGGCATTGGGGGCTTGAAATACTAAGATTGATTCAATCGAAACAAGAACAAGGCTGGAGGTTCTGTTACTCCAGAATGGATGTTGTAAATAGACAATTGAAAATCGATCAAGGTTTAAGGGCTTTGTTTGGTTTGGATACTACTGTCCTTTTCCATTTTACGTCGAGACCGAGAACTTTGACAAAGAATCCGGAGGAGGTTGAAGTCGTCAAAGAAAAGAAGGGGGAGAAAATTTCTGAGAAATCTGAAATGCTTTCGTTGATAAGTTTGGCCGGAAATGATTCTTTTTCTCTGAACGATATACAATATACGAGTTTCAGGGATTTTTGCAGGAGAGATGAAACATATCAGCCTGGTGTTACAATACAGAAACATGGATTTTATGTTTTGATGAATCACAAAGGGCAGCTTATGTTGGAATATTCGAGGTTGTACCCCTGCTTTGATAGCTATGATTATGCCAACGAAGATCGTTTTCATCGAAATTATTGGTTGTGTAAAGATGAGCAGGAGCTGATGGTTAAATATGAGTATATCACACACAATCGTTTCTGTTACAGCAATGATGATTATTCTACTTGCCCGATGCCTGTTTTTCTGGGACCTGCCGTATTCTATGATGATGGGACAAGCGTAGTAAAAATAGGAGAATGAGTTTGGGATACTTCTTTTGTTAAAGAACTATATATGTACATGGGATTATTTATAAAGATCATCCCATGTACTTTTTATTTTTTCATCTACCCCTTTGGGTGTTTCTCTTTGTTTTTCGATTTGTTTCTCTTGCCACTTCTTATATTCTCCCATTAACAGGATGCCATCTGTGGCAGATTCATTCGGGGCTAATTCTTTAGTCAATATATACCTGTATGTCTCTACGCGGCCTTCTTCTCTTCTGGCAGCAACATAGGCTGTGTGGAGTTTCCAACCACGGTAAGCCATATAATTGAGTGCAGCCACCATTGAAGGAAAATTGATAATCTTTCCCTCTTCATTCACTATCTGGTTATCATCCGATGCTCTGGAAGCATACTTTTGTTCTCCGAAGTCGAATGATATTTTAAAACCTTTCTTAGAGAAAACCTCACTACCTATCATCTCACAATAAACCGTTTGAGTGGTTTGGGCAAACGAAATGGTGCTGTAGAAAAGCACTAATGCTAATACAATCTTTTTCATCTTTCTGACTTTTTGTTCCTGTTTTACAAAAGTAACGATTTATTTTGATATGGAAAAGGATAATTTTATATACATTTGCGCATTCCGGACAATAGATCGGTTTATAGTTTTCATTTATAAAAACTGCTATGCGAAACACACTCCTTTTTATATTTATCCTTCTGCTTCCTATTAATCTGGCAGCACAAGAGACATTGGGTAAAGTGGTGAATACCCTGAAAGAACGTATTAACTTATCGGCATATGCCCAGTTGGGATATACCTATAACAGTGCAGCCGATCCGGATAATACATTTGATATCAAACGGGTTATTTTTATGGCGGACGGGAAGATTACAGAACGTTGGTCATGTTATTTTATGTATGACTTTGCAGTCAGTTCCCTGCAGGAATTATATACAAGTTATCAGTTCCTGCCGGGATTTTCTGTTCGCGTAGGGCAGTTTAAAACACCCTATACCATGGAAAATCAGTTATCACCTACAACGGTGGAACTGATAAATTGCTATTCTTTACCGGCATGTTATCTGGTTGGTATCAATGGAAGTGATGTTCTTTGTTCTGCAAGCGGGGGGCGGGATATCGGTTTGATGATTTATGGCGATTTGTTTAAAAAACTGCTGACTTATAAAGTGGCGTTGATGAACGGGCAAGGTATAAACACAAAAGATAAGAATTCTCAAAAGGATGTAGTGGGTTATCTGTCGGTGAACCCTTTAGAGTGGCTTACTGTGGGTACTTCCTTTGTTATCGGTAAGGGACATTCGGTTGCGGGAGCACCAATTCATGGAATAGAACCGGGTGAAAACTACCGGCGCAACCGCTGGAGTGTGGGAGCTTTCTTAACAGGAGAAAAGGCGAGCTTGCGTACGGAGTTTATGTTAGGCAAAGATGCTGATGTGAAAAGTAACGGGGGATATGCTACGGGATGTGTCCGGATTATTCGTAATGTGGAAGCCGTTGTTTCTTATGAATATTTAAACCGGGATGTCGTTGCAGAAGATAAGCAATCAAATTATATGGCTGGTTTACAATACTGGTTTTATCCGAAGTGTCGTCTTCAGGTTCAATATACTCGTTTGAGTCCGAAACATAACGATCCTTCGGATCTGGTACAGGCTCAGGTGCAGGTACGGTTTTGACTGAAGGAGGATAACTATTTGTTTTTTTTCAAAAGATTCTGTTATTTATTCAATAGTTTGTATCTTTACGCATAATGTTACTAATAGTTGAGAATGAATGATGAAAACTAAAAATGAATATATAGCTGATGTTAGGCAATTTAAAGAGAAGTTTGCCTCTAAATATGGTATTCGCTCAATCGGTATTTTTGGTTCTGTTGCCCGGGGGGAGCATCGGTTGGATAGCGATTTAGATGTGTTCGTAGAGTTGGAAGAGGCAGATCCGTTCACGATGTTTGATATTCAGGAAGCACTTGAATCTCTGTGTGGCTGCAAAGTTGATTTGCTTCGTTTGCGAAAAGGGTTGCGTGATTTATTGCTTAAAAGAATAGAACAGGATGGAATCTACATTTAAAGAGGAAATTACGGATAAGTTAGCTCAAATATTAGAGTCTGTTGAAGTGATTGAGGAGCGGTGTAAGAGTTATCAGAATATTGATGATTTCTTGCAAACACCGTGGGGGATGACAATACTTGATGCTTGTATTTTGCGTTTGCAGGTTATTGGTGAGACAATAAAAGCCATTGACGATAAGACCAGACAGGCTTTGTTTATCCGGTATCCGCAGATTCCCTGGCGTAAAGTGATTGGTTTACGGAATATTATTTCGCATGAATATGCCAATATTGATTATGAAATTATCTGGACAGTGATACGTAAACACCTTCCTCCTTTGAAAGAGACAATATTGCTTATAAAGGAAGAACTATAATTCAATAATATACGATAGAGAATTATATAAAAATGTAGGGTCTAAAAAAGACCCTACATTTTTTTTAAGCTAAAAAGTGCCATTCTTTAAACTTTATTCTGTTTCTTTGTTCTAATATAAAGTGACTTAAACTTTGAACATATGAGAATAAAACAGATTTGTATGATGGTATTGCTTGCTTTAGGAGTAGCCCCCTGGGCAAATGCGCAGACGTTTGACAAATTATGGAAACAAGTGGATCAGGCTGAACAGAAAAGTCTGCCACAAACAGTTATTCAGTTGACAAACGAGATTTATAAGAAGGCGGAAACAGAGAAAAACTCTCCGCAAATGCTGAAAGCTTACACATGGCGGATGAAGTATCGCGAGATGCTGACTCCCGATAGCTTTTATGTAAGCCTGAACGGGCTGGAGCAGTGGGCTAAGACTGCGGAAAAACCGATGGACCGTGCCGTACTGAATTCGCTGATAGCGGGTATCTACTCCGACTATGCCTCCCGTAACCGCTGGCAGATATTCCAACGGCCGAATATTGTGGATGAAACTCCTTCTGCTGATATACGTGAATGGAGCGGAAATATGTTTGTGCAACAGGTGATACAGCATACTACAGAGGCTTTGAAAGACAAAGAGTTGTTATTGGCCACGTCCGCACGTATCTATATCCCGTTTGTAGAGTTAGGTGATGCCAGCGAATATTATCGCCACGATATGCTTCATCTGCTGGGCAGCCGTGGAGTAGATGCATTGAGAAATGTAAACGGGCTGGATAAAGACTCTGTTGTGAATGCCGGCATTGAGAATATCTATCAGGAGATGCTTGATACTTACAAAAGGGTTAATATGGATGATGGCTACGTGCTCACCATGCTCAATTATCTGGACTGGCGGCGTAATTCCGATAATACCTTTGTGCCCTACCGTGCACCGCAAAAGTTGATAGGGTTGACGCAAGACCCTTATCTGGACGGACTTGACAAGTTACGGACTGAGTTTAAAGCTCATGATATCTGTGCCGAAGTTTATTTGGCAAAAGCAAGATATGCTATTGAGAAAGGACAACAGGCAATGGCTTTACAGATTTGTGATGAGGCTGTCAGGCTGTATCCGGACTACAAACGTATCAATGCTTTAAAGAATCTGAAACTGGAGATTCTGAATCCCGCTTTGTATGTGCGTGCTGATGAAGTCGCTTATCCCGGTGCCGACATGAAGTTGATGGTCAACCATAAGAATCTGGATGGCTTTACTGTACGTCTATATCAAGAGAAGAAGTTAGTGGCAGAAGAACATTATTCTTTGCTTCGTCCCGAAAACTATCAGGAGCGGGATACTGTTTTCACCTTCAAAGTTCCTGTAGAAGGTAGCTATGTGATGCGTATTGTTCCTGATAGCAAAGCAAGAGAAAACAGCGAAAGCAAACTGAATGTGACACGCTTCAAAGTATTGACATTACGTTTACCGGGTGATCAGTATGAAGTGATAACCCTCGATTGTATGAGTGGGCAGCCTATTGAAGGAGCTGTTATTACACTTTATACCAATGATGAAAAGAAACTGACGGAGTTCACTACCAATGCGGAAGGAAAAGCTAAGTTCACTTATAAACGAGAATATCGTTACCTCACTGCTACCAAAGGACGGGATATGGCAATGCCTCTGCAGGGTATTTACGGAGGCAATTATACCTACTATACCGATAATAAGCCTGCTGATTATGTGAAACTACTGACAGATCGTTTACTCTATCGTCCGGGGCAGACGGTTTATGTGAAAGGGATTGCTTATGAGCAGCAACTGGATACAGCCAATGTGTTAGCTAACCGTACTTATACGTTGACCCTTACCGATGCCAACCGACAGGAAGTAGGTAGGAGAGAACTTCGGACCAATGAGTTTGGTTCTTTTGCAACAGATTTTACATTACCCGCTGCCTGTATGAACGGTACATTTACACTTTCTACAGAAAAAGGTACAACAACGATTCGTGTGGAAGAGTACAAACGTCCTACCTTTGATATTACTTTCGATAAACTGACAGGATCTTACAGCCTGGGTGATAAGGTGGATGTAAAAGGCTCTGTTAAAACCTTTAGTGGTGTTTCGTTGCAGGATTTACCGGTAAATTACACCGTTACCCGTTTCTTACGTTTCGGTTGGAGAGGGGTACAGACGGGTGTAGAACCCATTGCTTCGGGGAGCGTGTTACTCAACGAAGACGGACAATTCACTGTTCCGGTGTTGCTGGAAGGTGATAAGAAGATGGATTTAGGGTATTATGTTTTCCGGATAGATGCAACGGTCACTAATCTGGCAGGAGAAACACAGACCTCCTCTTATAACGTGAGTGTAGGCAATCGCTCTATGACACTGGGAGCTAACATTCAGAATCCGCTATGCAAAGATGATTCTATCCGGCTTACTTTTATTGCTACCAATCTTGATGGGCAGCCCGTGAGCGTAGAAGGAACTTGCAAACTGTATCCGGTTGCAGACGGTGCAAAATCCGAAGATGTGATAAAGGGGACTCCGGCCTTTACCGGAACCTTTGTATCCAATAAGGAGACACTTCTTCCGGGATGGGCCTCCGTGCCTTCGGGAGAATATCTGTTAGTGATGTCTGCAAAAGATGACCAGGGACGGGAAGTGACTAATAAAGAAGAAGTTATTCTCTTCTCAACTGCTGATAAACGTCCTCCGGTAAATATTCCGGTATGGTATTATGCCGGGAATACATCGTTTGATGCTGCGCATCCGGCTGTATTCTATTTGGGTACTTCAAAGAAAGATGCATACGTCATGATGAATCTATTTAGTGGTAATACAATGCTCGAAAGCAGGGTATTGCGCCTGTCCGATTCTATAGAACGTTTTGAATTCCCCTATAAAGAGGCGTATGGCAATGGATTGTCTGCTACATTCTGTTTTGTAAAAGACGGTGGAGTCAATCAGCAAACGGTGAGAATGACAAAGCGTCTGCCGGACAAAACCTTGACGATGAAGTGGGACGTGTTCCGTGACAAACTGCGTCCCGGTCAGGGGGAAGAGTGGAAACTCACGATTAAAACTCCACAAGGAATGCCGGCCATGGCCGAGATGTTAGCTACCATGTACGATGCTTCGTTGGATAAAATATGGAAAGATACTCAGAGCTTGAAGTTGATTTATAACCTTTCACTGCCCATTGCTCGTTGGATGGATGGGTACTGGGGAATGAATTCCTACAATTACTGGTTTCCATATAAGAGTCTGAAGGTGCTTCCTATGACGTATGACCGGTTCATTATCCCGGGTGTTGTCGGGATGGTTCCCGAAACTGAGATATATACTTATGGCTCTACGGCTGCCAGAGGCGTAAGAATACGAGGCTTAGCGAAATCTGAAGCAAATGCTCCGATGATGTCTATGGTATCAAAAGAAGCTGCCAGTGATAAAGCTGATGTTGTTTTCACAGAAGAACTGGCAGAAGGAGTAGCGGGAGAAACTCTTCCCGAGGCTACGGAAGAACTGCGTACAAACTTTGCGGAAACTGCTTTCTTCTATCCGCAACTTCGGACCAATGAGCAGGGCGAAGTCTCTTTCTCATTTACTATGCCACAAAGCCTTACCCGCTGGAACTTCCGTGGATATGCCCATACCAAAGGCATGCTGACTGGAATGATCGACGGATCGGCAGTGACCAGCAAAGAGTTTATGCTGACACCGAATCTGCCCCGTTTTGTCCGTGTAGGTGATAAGACCTCTGTTGCTGCCTCAGTGGCAAACCTTACCGGAAAGAACCTTGCCGGAACAGTCAGTTTTATTCTCTTTGATCCGATGACGGAGAAGATAATCAGTACACAGAAACAGAAGTTTGCTGTAGAAGCCGGACGCACTACCGGTGTTAATTTCCTGTTTACCGTTACGGATAAGTATGATGTATTGGGGTGCCGTATGATTGCTGACGGTGGTTCGTTCAGCGATGGTGAACAGCATCTGTTACCGGTACTCAGTAATAAGGCCAATCTGGTAGAGACTGTGCCGATGCCTGTTCGTGGAGAAGAGACACGGTTTTTCTCACTCGACAGTTTGTTCAACGACCACAGTAAGTCGGCAACTGACCGCCGCCTGACCATCGAGTTCACCGGTAATCCTGCCTGGTATGCAATACAGGCTTTACCTTCACTGAGCATGCCCGATAACAGTGATGCTATCTCCTGGGCTACTGCTTATTATGCAAATACATTAGCTTCGTACATTATGAACTCACAGCCGCGTATTAAAGCTGTGTTTGATAACTGGAAACTACAAGGTGGAACGAAAGAAACATTCCTTAGTAACCTGCAAAAGAATCAGGAAGTGAAGAATATTCTTTTGTCCGAGTCTCCCTGGGTAATGGAAGCGAAAACCGAAGAAGAGCAGAAAGAGCGTATTGCAACGTTATTCGACCTGAATAATATACGCAATAATAATATCACAGCCCTTACTCGTCTGAAGGAGCTTCAGCAGCCCGACGGTTCCTGGGCATGGTATAAAGGAATGAATGGCAGCCGGTATATCACCAATTATATTGTAGAGTTGAATGCCCGTCTTGCCATGCTGACTGGTAAACCATTGGAGGGAGATGCTTTGGTTATGCAGCGTACTGCTCTCAGCTTCCTCAATAAAGAAGCGCTGGAAGAGTATAAAAATATCCGTAAGGCAGAGAAGAATGGCGATAAAGTGAAAGGGCTTTCTGCTTCAGCATTGAAATATCTCTACCTTATTGCTATTTCCGGTGAGCAGATCCCACTTGCAGAGAATCAGACTGCTTACAATTACTTCCTTTCAAAAGTTATGGAAACGCTGACTACTCGTTCTATGACCGATAAGGCACTTGCTGCCATTGTTCTGGAGAAGGCCGGACATAAGAAAGAAGCGTTGGAATTCATAGCTTCTTTGAAGGAGTTTTTGACAAAGACGGATGAACAGGGTATGTTCTTTGCTTTCAATGAGAACCCGTATTCATGGGGCGGTTTGCAAATCCCGGCACATGTGATGGTGATGGAAGCCCTTGAACTTGTTTCCGGCGATTCGTCAACGGTAGAAGAAATGAAACTCTGGCTTTTGAAACAGAAACAGACACAGGCATGGGATTCTCCGGTGACTACTGCAGATGCTGTTTATGCATTGTTGCAAGGTGGTACCAAGCTGCTCGAAAGTCAGGGAGATGTACGTATTATTATTGCCAATGAAGTGCTGGAAACACTTTCACCTGCCAAGACAACCGTTCCCGGATTAGGATATATCAAGAAGACATTTACTGATAAGAAAGTGGTAGACGCCCGTAAAGTAACTGTTGAGAAAAGAGATGCCGGAATAGCCTGGGGAGCTGTTTATGCACAATATCAGGAAGATATGAGCCAGGTGAAACAGCAAGGTGGTGAGTTGAATGTAGATAAGAAACTGTATGTAGAACGCTTGGTGAATAACGTTCGTCAGTTGCAGCCTGTTACAGCCGGTACGGAACTTGTTGTTGGCGACAAGGTTGTTTCACGTTTGACGATTCGCCTGGATCGTCCGATGGATTTCATCCAACTGAAAGATCAGCGTGCTGCTTGTTTTGAACCTATAGAAACACTTTCCGGTTATCGTTGGAACAATGGATTTGGATATTATGTCGATATAAAAGATGCATCTACCAATTTCTTCTTTGACGGATTGGGTAAGGGAGTCTTTGTATTGGAATACAGCTACCGTGTCAGTCGTTCCGGAACGTATGAAACCGGATTGGCAACGCTCCAGAGTGCTTATGCTCCGGAGTATGTTTCCCACTCTGCTTCAATGAAAGTGACGGTGAAATAAGTGCTGATTCGAAGACGGTTGCACTTATTATAAAATACTGATTGTATTGGAACGCAGATTAACACAGATTTTCGCAAAGAATATGAAGAGAAAGAGTCGTAATCTCTTGTCTTTGCGTCAATCTGCGTTAATTTGCGTTTTATCGTTATAACAGCGCAGCCCACTAATCACTACTCACTAAACCGCTAATCACTATTAATATTCCTTTCAATCCGTTCCATATCTCGTCGAAAACTCCTACATTTGTGCTTCAAATATAATATATAAAGCATGAAACGCAGTATACTCTCTATATTAACTGTTTTTATTATCACTTTGTCTGCCATTGCCCAACCCCGTCTTTCGTCCAATAAAGAGACGCATAACTTTGGGCAAATAGAATGGAAACATCCTGTAACTGTAGAATATACCATTACCAATACCGGAGATAAGCCATTGGTACTGACCAATGTCACCACATCTTGTGCCTGTTCGGTTGCCGATTGGACGAAAAAGCCGATTGCTCCCGGCGAAAAAGGTACTGTCAGTGCAACTTTTGATGCCAAAGCCCTTGGTCATTTTGAAAAAACGATTGGTATTTACAGCAATGCACAGCCCAGTCTGGTATATCTGAAATTTGTAGGTGAAGTGGTGCAGGAAGTTACGGATTTTGCAAAAACACATCCCTATGCTATTGGTTCTATCCGTTTGGATCGTACCGAATTTGATTTCCCGGATGCACACCGGGGAGAAAAACCGACCATTACATTCAGTGTCGTGAATTTGTCGGACCGTCCTTACGAACCTGTACTGATGCATCTTCCTCCCTACCTGAAAATGGAAAGAACGCCGGATGTGGTTCTGAAAGGAAAGAAAGGAAAGATCAAACTAACGCTTGATACGAAACAACTCACCGATCTTGGCCTGACACAGACTTCTGTCTATCTGGCTCGTTTTGCCGGTGATAAGGTGAGCGAGGAGAATGAGATTCCTGTTTCGGCTATTCTTCTTCCGGACTTCTCGGGTATGACCATGCAGGACAGCCTGAATGCACCTGCCATCCGCTTGTCTGAAGACAACATTGACCTCAGTGCGCGGTTGGCTAAGAAGAACAAAGCCTCTCATGATATTGTTATTACAAATACGGGCAAAGCACCTTTGCAGATCAGTAAATTGCAGGTATTCAATTCCTCGGTAGGAGTGAGCCTGAAAAAGACGGTTCTTCAACCGGGTGCAAGTACCAAGCTGCGGGTTACCATTCATAAAAAGAATACAGGCAAGAAGAAACACCACTTACGTATTCTGATGATCACGAATGACCCGGCGCGACCGAAAGTAGAAATTAATATAAAACGATAATCCCTAAATATCATTACCATGGAACATCCGGAAAACAGCGAAGAATATAAAGGACTGGTTGTCAACAAAGGTATTGAGCAGCCTTCATCGGTAAATCCTTATCTGAAGCGTAAGCCGAAGAAGCGTCAGCGCTCTGTAGCAGAGTTTGTAGAAGGGATTGTACAAGGAAATATAACGATCCTCAGTCAGGCAGTGACCTTGGTGGAAAGCGTGAAGCCCGAACATCAGGCTATAGCTCAGGAAGTGATAGAAAAGTGCTTGCCATTTTCCGGAAACTCCATTCGGGTGGGGATTAGTGGTGTACCCGGTGCCGGAAAGAGTACTTCTATTGATGTCTTCGGTCTGCATGTGCTCGAAAAGGGAGGTAAGCTGGCTGTGTTGGCTATCGACCCGAGTAGTGAACGTAGTAAAGGAAGTATTCTGGGGGATAAGACCCGTATGGAACAACTATCGGTACATCCCAATTCGTTTATTCGTCCTAGTCCCTCAGCAGGTTCATTGGGAGGAGTAGCACGAAAAACCCGTGAAACGATCATTCTTTGTGAAGCCGCCGGTTTCGATAAGATTTTTGTAGAGACAGTGGGAGTGGGGCAGAGTGAAACGGCTGTGCACTCTATGGTCGATTTTTTCCTGCTGATTCAGTTAGCAGGTACAGGAGATGAACTTCAGGGCATTAAGCGTGGTATCATGGAAATGGCGGACGGTATTGTCATCAACAAAGCCGATGGAAGCAATATAGATAAAGCCAAGCTGGCTGCATCCCAATTCCGCAATGCTTTGCATCTTTTCCCGGCTCCCGACTCTGGCTGGACACCACAGGTCTTGACGTATTCCGGTTTCTATAACATAGGTGTGAAGGAGATATGGGATATGGTTTATGAATATATCGACTTTGTGAAGGCGAACGGATACTTTGAATATCGACGCAATGAGCAGAGTAAATACTGGATGTATGAAAGTATTAATGAGCAGCTTCGCGATAGCTTTTATCATAATGTAAAGATTGAATCGATGCTATATGAAAAAGAACAACAAGTGCTTGGCGGTAATCTGACCTCTTTTATAGCAGCAAAGACATTATTGGATACCTATTTTGAAGAATTGAGAAAATAAGGATATTTATTCACTTTTTATCTGTCATCTTTCACTCTTGGGTGGGGCTTTTTTGAAAAGGAAATTGTACCTTTGTGCCCCTAAAAGAATAATATCATTATATATATACAAAGATGACGAATAATAATGTGATTGAGCAGGAAGAAGCTTTGTTGCTGAGGCGTAAACTTGACTTGTTGCTTCGTACTGGTAAATTATTGGTAGAAAGTGCTGCGGATACAAATCGGATTGTACGCAATATGAAGCGTGTAGCTGCTTATTTGGGGTTGCCGGAAGATAAACTTCATATTGATGTAAGCTATACAATGCTGGTAGTGAATGTCAGTGATGAGGCGCACTCTTTTTCTAAATTTCAGAAGTGTGAGAAGCATGGCATTAATATGACTGCCATTTCTGAGGTTAGTAAACTATCCTGGCGGGCTATTGAACATGATTATTCTTTGGATCAGTATGAAGAAGAACTGGAGAAAATCTGTTCCCGTCCGCGTAATTACATTCCTTATCTGGTAGCCATTGGTGCCGGTTTTGCTTGTGGAGGTTTTTGCAAGCTGTTTGGTTGCGACTGGATGGCCTTCTTACTGGCTTCTGTTTGTGCTTTTATCGGTTTCCGTGTTCGGGCTCGGTGCATGGAGTTTGGTATCAATGTATATATGAGTATTGCCATCGCGGCTTTTGTTTCTACTTGTCTGGCTTATGCTTCTTCGTTTAGCGGACTCTCGTCTACTCCTTATCATCCGCTTTTGGCCTGTGCCTTGTTTATTGTTCCGGGGGTTCCGTTAATCAATTTTGTGGATGATATGATAGACAATTATCTGCTGGTGGGCATCACGCGTGCTGCTAATACCGTTATGATGGTGGGAGCTATGGCTTTCGGTATTGTTCTTGCTATCCGTTTATGTGTAGTGGAGGATGTCAGTATTGATAAAAAGTTCAGTGAATTGAGTATGATTCCCCACGATCCTTATTATGTATATGCGATTGCTGCTGCAATTGCTGCAATGGGTTTCTCTATGATATTCAATATTCAGCGTCGTTTACTTTGGGTGGTAGCCGTAGGCGGTATCATTGCTGTGTGCACACGTAATTTTGTGAATTTCGAATTAGGTTTCGGACCGGTGATCGGTTCATTTATGGGTAGTTTTGTAGTCAGTCTGATTGCCGTGAAAGCTGTTCATTGGTTTCATGTTCCCAACCACGTATTGACCATTCCTTCCGTTATCCCTATGATTCCCGGTGTATTGATGTATCGCTCTTTGTTGGGACTCATCGGCATGCACGGCGTAGTAGGTGAAGTAACAGTTGCCTTTTACAACGGTATCAATTCTGCTCTTATTATTCTTTGCATAGCCTTAGGCGTAGCTGTCCCTAACATTTTTGCCCGTCGTTATATTGCCAAAGACCGCCAGAAATTCCTGGAAGAAGAACTGGCAAAGAGAAAGGCGAGGGGGAAGTTTATAGAATGGTGATGAGTGGTTAGTGATTAGTGATTAGTGATGAGTGATAAAGCGCAGCCACTCATCACTAATCACTAATCGTTAATCACTATAATCCTCCTTCCTTCTCCAAATCCGCCCTCGACTTGCTTTGTGTCACGATGTATACACCCAGAAATACCAGACCGATGGCGATTCTTTTTTGCCAGCCAAAGGTACCGATACCCATGACTACTGCCGCGATAGACGCGATGATTGGCTGTACATAGTTGTACATACTAACTACTGTAGGGCGGAGTAACTTCTGCGCTGTCATTACGCAGATATAGGCGATGAAGCTTCCCCCCAATACTACATATAAAACCTGCCAGATGGCAGGTACGGAAATTGTGCTCCATTCAATCGCTGCTACATCCTGATAAGAGAATGGGATGTAGCACATAGAAGCATAAATGAACATCCATTTATTGATGGTGACTGCAGAATATTGCTGGGTAAGTCCTTTGAATACAGTCAGGTAGATAGAGAAACTAAGCTGTGCCAGCAGACAGAGTAAGTCTCCCCAGATACTGCTATTGGTATCTCCTGAAATCTGACTGCCTAGTATGAGTATCAATGCTCCCATTGCTCCGACAAAGATACCTAATACTTTCTTGTTCGTAACCGGTTCTTTCAGGTAGATGGCGGCTACAATCATTGTGATGATGGGCAGAGTGGTAGTTACAATAGAGGCATCGATAGGAGAAGTCAATGACAATCCGAAGATGAAAACTCCCTGATTGAATACCAATGCAAACAAGGATGCAAAGAATATTTTGAGCATATCCTTATGATTCACATATTCCTGCTTACAAAATACGGAGAGTATCCAGAAAGCGGCAGCTGCCCCCACCATTCGAAAAGTAGTGACCGAAAGAGCAGAAAACTCTTGCAAAGCAAATTTTCCGATGGGAGCCATTAGTCCCCACATCACATTGGCAGTAAGGGCAAACAGATGTCCTTGTACGTTCTTGTTGATATTCATCTTTTTAGTGACCTTTATTGAAAACTGCTGCAAAGGTAACCAATTTATCATTTGAATTGTTTATATTTGCCTTGATATAAAGCAAGAATAGCATGGAAAAACAAGCCAAATATATCCGGCGTATTGAAATAAAAGGGTTATGGAAAAGATTTAATATTGCCTGGGACCTGCGCCCTGACGTGAATATCCTTTCCGGCATTAATGGTGTTGGTAAAACAACTATCTTAAATCGCTCTGTAGGTTATCTGGAGGACCTTTCCGGTGAGATGAAGAACGGAATGAAAGACGGGGTAGATATTTACTTTGATGATCCCGAAGCTACTTATATTCCTTATGATGTAATCCGTAGTTATGACCGCCCTCTTATTATGGGTGATTTTACTGCCCGGATGGCTGATAAGAATGTAAAGTCTGAACTTGACTGGCAGCTCTATCTTTTGCAACGCCGTTATCTGGATTATCAGGTGAATATAGGCAATAAAATGATTGAACTTCTTGCCGGTAATGATGAAGATGAGCGGAAAAGGGCAGCTACTTTATCGTTGGCTAAAAAACGTTTTCAGGATCAGATAGATGAACTGTTCAGCTATACCCGAAAGAAAATAGACCGGAGGCGGAATGATATTGCTTTTTACCAGGATGGTGAGCTCTTATTGCCCTATAAACTCTCTTCCGGCGAAAAACAGATGCTTGTTATCTTGCTGACTGTATTGGTGCAGGACAATGAACATTATGTTCTTTTCATGGATGAACCGGAAGCCTCGCTCCACATCGAGTGGCAACAGAAGCTTATCGCTATGATTCGTGAACTGAACCCCAATGTACAAATAATACTGACCACTCATTCGCCTGCCCTCATTATGGAGGGCTGGCTCGATGCTGTCACCGAAGTAACCGATATTACAACGAATGTAGTTGACAATTGACAGTTGACAATTGACAGTTGATAGTTGACAGTTGAGAATACAGAGTAATTTCAATCGTAAATAGTAAATCGTCCAATCGTAAATCTCACATGGCATGGCTCAAACCCTACGCGACAATCTGACTTCCTCTTACTTTAGTGCCGCCCATAAGCTTTATCCCAAGAACACACGCCGGAGAATCGTAGCTTATGTGGAAAGTTATGACGACGTGCCTTTCTGGCGCACGTTGTTTGAGGAGTTTGAGAATGATGAATATTATTTTCAGGTAATGCTTCCTTCGGCCACCTCTTTGGCAAAGGGGAAGAAGATGGTACTAATGAATACTCTGAATACGGCCGAATTAGGAAAAAGCCTCATCGCCTGTGTGGATAGTGATTATGATTTTCTTTTGCAGGGAGCCACTGCTACTTCCCGGAAGATAAACAGAAACAGATATATCTTTCAGACCTATACCTATGCCATCGAAAATCATCATTGCTTTGCAGAGAGTTTGCATGAGGTATGTGTACAGGCCACATTGAATGACCGTCCGTTGATTGACTTTGCTGCTTTCATGCGGAGATATTCCCAAATAACTTATCCTCTTTTTCTTTGGAACGTCTGGTTCTATCGGCAGCATGATACACACACGTTTCCTATGAGTGATTTTAATACATATATCCGGTTATTGGACGTCAATCTGCGGCATCCTGAACGATGTCTGGAAGCTTTACAAAGGACGGTCTCTGCCAAACTATCGGAACTGCAAACCCGTTTTCCTCATTATATTAGTCGGGTGGATGCCTTGGGTTCCGAACTGGAAAAGTTGGGATTGGTTCCAGAAACAACTTATCTCTATATTCAAGGGCATCATATAATGGATAATGTAGTGATGAAACTTCTGATACCGGTTTGTACGCTTCTTCGCAGAGAGCGGGAGCAGGAGATAAAGAAATTGGCAGAACATGATGAACAGTTTCGTAATGAACTGACTTGTTATCAGAACAGTCAGATAAACGTAGAAATCATGTTGAAGAAGAATAGTGCATACAAAGCACTGTATCTTCACCAATGGTTACGCGACGACGTAAGGGAATTCCTGGAGAAAGGGTAGTGACGTGAAACAAACAGGGTGTTTTGCCGTTGCCCTATTATAACGGCAGATAAAGTATAACAATGGAAAAAATTACAGGTATAATCAAGGAAATTCTCCAGTCATGGGGATTTAATGAGTCGTGGACTGATGATTTAACGAGCGCTATCATTTTAGTTATCATTTTGGCTATTGCTTTTTTGGGAGATGCCATTTGCAAGCATGTTATCTTGACGACGGTTACCCGGCTTGTGAAAAAAACAAAGGCCACATGGGATGACGTTGTGTTTGATCGTAAAGTGATGATTTACCTCAGCCATCTGGTGGCACCTATCATTCTGTATATACTGCTACCGCTTGCCATATCCAATGCCGGTCTGCTGACTTTTATATTACGTATTTGCATGATTTATATCATTGCAGTCTTTTTAAAGTTTATCAGTGCACTTCTCTCTGCACTTTATCATGTATACAGCGAGCGTGAGCAGTTTCGCGACCGTCCTTTGAAAGGATTGTTACAGACGGTTCAGGTCATTCTCTTCTTTATTGGTGGTATTATTATCGTCAGTATTCTGATTGATAAATCGCCAATGGTGCTGCTTACCGGTCTGGGAGCTTCTGCCGCTGTCCTGATGTTGGTATTCAAAGACAGTATTATGGGCTTCGTTTCGGGCATTCAACTTTCTGCCAACAATATGCTGAAGGTGGGAGACTGGATTGAAATGCCGAAGTATGGGGCCGACGGAACGGTGATTGAAGTAACTTTGAATACCGTAAAGGTACGTAACTGGGATAATACCATTACCACTATTCCTCCCTATGCTTTGGTCAGTGATTCCTTTCAGAATTGGCGAGGTATGCAGGAGTCCGGAGGACGACGTATAAAGCGTTCTATCAGGATTGATATGAACAGTGTGAAGTTTTGTACTCCGGAGATGTTGGCAAAATACCGGAAAATACGTTTGCTGAAAGACTATATCGAAGAGACGGAGAAGGTAGTGGAAGAGTATAACAAAGAACATGGAATAGACAACTCTGTGTTAGTGAATGGCCGTCGCCAAACCAATTTGGGTGTATTTCGTGCCTATCTGACTAATTATCTGAGAAGTCTTCCGGCAGTCAACCAGGATCTTACATGTATGGTGCGTCAGTTGCAACCCACCGAACAAGGTATTCCTCTCGAACTCTATTTCTTCTCGTCCATCAAAGCCTGGATTCCTTACGAGGGCGTTCAAGCCGATGTGTTCGATCATGTGCTTGCCATTATTCCGGAATTTGATTTGCATGTATTCCAGAATCCTACAGGAGAAGATTTCAGGGCGTTAAGCAGGAATAATTAAGAATTTAGATTAATACTATTTACAACAATGAATGCGCAGCAAAGTTATATTATCCGTGAGATTACTCCACTCTCTGACAAAGATTGTTTTTATATAGCCGAGCGGTATAAGACGGAATTTACATACCCTATTCACAATCATGCCGAATTTGAACTGAACTTTTGTGAGAAGGCTGCTGGAGTACGTAGGATTGTAGGTGACTCTGCGGAAGTAATTGGCGATTATGATCTGGTGTTGATTACCGGGCAGGATCTGGAGCATGTCTGGGAGCAAAACGAATGCAACTCAAAAGAGATACGCGAGATAACTATTCAGTTTTCTTCTGATCTTTTCTCTAAAAACTTCATTAACAAGAATCAGTTCGATTCTATTCGCCGGATGTTGGAACGTGCGCAAAAAGGACTCTGCTTCCCTATGTCTGCCATTATGAAAGTGTATTCCATGCTCGATACATTAGCTTCTGAAAAACAAGGATTTTATGCTGTGCTTAAGTTCATGACTATTCTGTATGAGCTTTCTCTCTTTGAGGAGGAATCCCGTACATTGTCCAGTTCTTCTTTTGCGAAGATCGATGTCCATGCTGATAGTCGGAGGGTACAGAAGGTACAGGAATATATCAATGAGCACTATAAAGAGGAGATTCGTTTGAATAATCTGGCAGATATGGTAGGAATGACTGCTGTTTCTTTTAGCCGCTTTTTCAAACTTCGTACCGGAAAGAGTCTTTCTGATTATATTATTGATATCCGTCTTGGGTTTGCCGCTCGCTTGTTGGTAGACTCTACCATGTCTGTAGCCGAGATCTGCTATGATTGCGGATTCAATAACCTTTCTAATTTTAACCGGATATTTAAGAAGAAAAAGGCATGCTCTCCTAAGGAGTTTCGGGAGAATTACAGGAAAAAGAAGAAGATCGTGTGAGAAGTGGTAGGGTTGTAACCCTACCTCCTCATAATTCTATAACCTCCTTAATTCTTCCTTTGTAAATGAAGTATTTCTTATTGCTTTCAGATTATCTTCCAGTTGGGCTACCGAGCTGGCACCAATGATGACTGATGTTACTAAATCATCTTTTAGAACCCATGCCAGAGCCATCTCTGCTAAGGTTTGTCCTCGTTCCTCTGCCATTTTGTTCAGTACTTTGATTTTGCTTAAAACTTCTTCTGTGAGTTGTTCCTTTTTCAGGAAACCTCCGCGGGCCATTCGTGAATCTTCGGGAATGCCATTGATGTATCGGTTCGTCAATAATCCTTGTGCTAAGGGAGAGAATGCAATAAATCCGGTACCATTTTCTTTGGCTTGTTGAAGGATACCCTCTTCTTCCGGTTCCCGGTTGAACAGGTTATATTTTCCTTGATAGAGCAAGCAATGTACGTCTCTTTCTGCCAGATATTTGTAAGCAAACTCAGCAGCTTCTTTCGGGTATTTGGAGATACCTACATACAAAGCCTTTCCTTGGTGGACAATATCTACCAATGTTTGCAATGTCTCTTCCAATGGAGTCACTGGATCATAACGGTGTGAATAGAAAATATCCACATAATCCAGATTCATACGTTTCAAGCTTTGGTTGAGGCTTGCCATCAGATATTTTCTTGATCCCCATTCTCCGTAAGGGCCCGGCCACATATCGTGTCCGGCTTTTGTAGAGATAAACAGCTCATCCCGGTAAGGGAGGAATGATTTTTTCATAATCTCACCGAACGTTTCTTCTGCCGAGCCATAGGAAGGCCCGTAGTTATTTGCCAGATCGAAATGAGTGATTCCTTTATCGAAAGCATAATGTGCCATTCGCTGGCTGTTGGCAAATGTATCTACATCTCCGAAGTTATGCCACAGCCCCAGGGAAATTTCCGGGAGCATAATTCCGCTTTTACCACAACGACGGTATTTCATACCGTTACTGTATCTCTCGTTGTCGGGTGAATAAACAGGGTTTATCATATTTGTAATTATTAGGTTTACATATCTAAGTATGTAAACAAAGATATGGTTTTTATACTAAAAAAGCAGCAAAAAAGACTTTACTATTTACTGAAAAGTCAAATAGTATAATGAAATGATAAAATAATACTGGATACTTAACTTCAACTGCACTATTTTTGTAATATCATTTTAAATCTGATAATTATGCTAAAGCAAATTGCGTTCTTTGTTGTTTCTATTACTTTATTGGGAGCTTGTACTCCAAAACAGACCCTCATTTCTTCTCCTTTCGTCCGCGTAGAAAACGGGCAGTTTATGCGTAATGATACACCTTATTATTATGTAGGTACTAATTTCTGGTATGGAGCGATACTCGGTTCCGAAGGTGAGGGAGGAGATCGCCAACGCCTTCGTAAAGAGCTGGATTTTTTGAAAAGTATCGGGGTAGATAATCTTCGTATATTAGTGGGCTCTGACGGTAATCGGGGTGTTACTGCCAAAGTAGAACCTACCTTGCAAATAGCTCCCGGAGTATATAATGATACTATTTTAGCCGGACTTGATTATTTACTGGCCGAAATGAGTAGGCGTAAAATGTTAGCTGTACTTTATTTGAATAACTCCTGGGAGTGGAGTGGTGGATATGGACAGTATCTCGAATGGGCAGGTTATGGTAAAGCACCTGTGCCGGCAGTAGATGGATGGCCGGCTTATATGGAATATGTGAAACTGTTTCAGCAATCGGATAGTGCGAAGGTTTTGTTTGCCAATTATGTGAATGATATGGTAAGCCGTGTCAATAGATATACGAATATAAAATATGTGGATGATCCGACCATTATGTCGTGGCAGGTAGGTAATGAACCTCGTGCTTTTTCTGATGAAAACAAAATACTGTTTGCTGCCTGGATTGCACAGGTGGCAGCTCAACTCAAGTCATTGGACAGAAATCATCTGGTGTCTACCGGTAGTGAGGGGATGTGGGGGTGCGAACAGGATATGGCTCTGTTTGAGCAGATTCATGCTGATCCGAATGTCGATTATATGAATATTCATATTTGGCCCTATAACTGGGGGTGGGTACCTAAAGATAGTTTACAGGAAAAACTTGAAACAGCAAAAGTCAAGACCAAAGCTTATATTGATGATCATCTGGTAGTGGCTCGTAAGTACAGAAAACCGCTGGTTCTTGAAGAATTTGGTTTCCCCCGTGATGGTTTTCAGTTCTCGAAAGAAAGTACTACCGGCGCAAGAGATGCGTACTATTCTTATGTGTTTGGTCTGATTTCTGATAAAGATGCTTCCGGTGGATTATTTGCCGGATGTAACTTCTGGGCATGGGGTGGTTTTGCAACTTCTTCTTCCGAGCGTGTGTTTTGGCAGAAAGGCGATGACTATACGGGTGATCCGGCACAAGAAGAACAAGGACTGAATTCTGTTTTTGCAACAGATAGCACAGTAGATATTGTGAAAGCAGCCAGTGTAAAACTAAAATAATCTGTAAGTTATGAAGTACCTATTAATAGGATTATTCTTTTTGATTGGCAGTGTTACTACAACAGGATGCGCTACAGAAATAGGAGAGTTGGGATCGGGAACGAAGAAAACGGTGGTGGAACGGAATGGCTACCTGTCAGTGCGAGGAACCTCTCTTGTTAATGAAAGAGGCGAAAGTATTGTATTAAAAGGGGTGAGTTATGGCTGGCATAATTGGTGGCCCCGATTCTACAATGCTTCTACCGTCCAATTTCTGCATGATGACTGGGGATGCTCACTTGTGAGGGCAGCTATGGGAGTAGAACCGGAAGGTGCTTACATTCACTCTCCGGGACAGGCTCTTCAGTGCATTACTACGGTTGCGGATGCTGCAATTGCCAGTGGCATTTATGTGATTATAGATTGGCATAGTCATAGCATCCGTACCGAAGAAGCCAGACAATTCTTTACGCAGATGGCCACTCGTTATAAGGGGATCCCAAACGTGATTTATGAAATATTCAATGAACCGGTTGAAGATTCCTGGATAGATGTAAAGGCCTATTCGACAGAAATTATCCATGCTATTCGTACCATTGATCCGGAAGCACTTATTCTGATAGGCACTCCCCATTGGGACCAGGACGTTCATTTGGCTGCAGACGATCCTATAACCGGCTATACCAATATCATGTATACTCTACATTTCTATGCATCAACTCACAGACAGGAGCTTCGTGACCGCGCGGATTATGCTTTGAAGAAGGGACTTCCTTTGTTTGTATCCGAATGTGCCGGAATGGAGGCTACAGGTGATGGCCCCATCAATATCGGAGAGTGGGGCAGGTGGTTGGAGTGGATGAAAAAACACAGCATCAGTTGGGCTGCCTGGTCCATAGCCGATAAAGATGAAACCTGTTCTATGATTCAGAAATACGGCTCTTCTAAAGGAGATTGGAAGGATAGTGATCTGAAGGAGTGGGGTACGATCATTCGTGACGAATTGAAATTAACGAAATAAGAAAACATAAAATTATGAGAAAGATTACTTTAGTCGCTGTATTAGCGGCATTGTTGTGTATACCCTTCGGAGTGAAGGCGCAGAAATTTGAAGGATTGGCTGATACTCCGCCAATGGGCTGGAACAGTTGGAACAAATTTGCCTGTGATATAAACGAAGAAATAATCAGAGGCATTGCCGACGCAATGGTGGAAACAGGATTAAGAGATGCCGGATACATCTATCTGAATCTGGATGATTGTTGGCATGGCGAACGTGATAGCCTTGGATTTATTCAGGCAGATCCCGTTAAATTTCCATCAGGTATCAGGGCACTCGCTGATTATGTACATTCTAAAGGATTAAAACTGGGTATTTACTCGGATGCTGGCAGAAAAACTTGTGGTGGACGTCCGGGTAGCTTCGGTCATGAATATCAGGATGCTTTGCAATACGCTAAATGGGGAATTGACTATCTGAAATATGACTGGTGTGAATCCGAAGACATTAATCCGGTGGGAGCTTATAACTTGATGCGTGATGCACTTCGTGCTGCCGGACGTCCGGTTTACTTCAGCATGTGTGAGTGGGGGCATAGCAAACCTTGGGAGTGGGCTTCCGAAACCGGACATTCTTGGCGTACAACGGGAGATATTTATAATTGTTTCGATTGTGTAGATGAGCATCCGGGTTGGAAAGCTTTTGGTGTACTTCAGATACTTGACATGCAGAATGGACTTCGCAAGTATGCTGGTCCGGGACATTGGAATGATCCTGATATGTTGGAGGTTGGCAATGGACAGACTGTTAGTGAAGATCGTGCTCACTTTTCCATGTGGTGTATGCTTGCTGCACCACTGATCCTTGGGAATGACATTCGTAACATGAACCAGGATACGAAAGAGATTATTATGAATCAGGAAGTAATTGCACTTGATCAGGACAGTCTGGGTATTCAAGGCTTGAAGTTTGCTTCAGAAAACGGATTGGAATTCTGGTTCAAACCATTAGTGAATGATGAGTGGGCTTTCTGTATTCTCAATCGTACCACCACCTCTCAAGAGTATAGCATTGACTGGCAGAAGTTCAATTTGTATGATGAGGTAGCAAAGCGTTTTACTAATTTTGACTCTAAAGTATATAATATACGCAATCTTTGGACAAAAGAGGACGAAGGTAATACCCGGAAAGTGAAGCGTGTTATTGTTCCTGGTCATGATGTGGTATTATATCGTCTTACTCTTAATAAGAAAACAAAGAAATGAAAAGTTGGTTAGTAAACTTATGTTTGTTAGGGTATTCACTAACTTTATCTGCACAGTCGGATCAGGTAAAACCCAATTTGGATTATGAGGTGAAACAAACGAATGATTGGGTTTTTTATTCGCCAGCCAATCCTGTTATTCAGGTGGTTGTTGCTAACCATAAAGAGGTGACCCTTCCGGCTGTTTTACAGTTGGATATTTCTACAGACCGGCATCAGCCACTCTTGGCCCTTTCTCAGTCAATTCTTTTACAGAAGGGAGATTCTACAGAGATCACATTTTCGTTTACCCTTCCTGCGCCGGGTTTTTATCGTTGTGCTCTTTCTGAGGATGGACGGATGATTAAAAACTTTACTATTGGATATGAACCCGAAAGTATCCTTTCTCTGCCTGATAATCAACCCGATTTGAAAGATTTTTGGGAAAAGGCGAAAGCGGATTTGGCGGAGATAGTCCCCGAATATCAGTTAACTTTGATTCCTGATTCTTCCAATACAGAGCGCAGGCTCTATCGGGTGAAAATGAAATCGTTGGGTGGTGTTGAGATATCCGGTTTTTATTCTACTCCTGCAAAGAAAGGGAAATATCCGGCTATTATCTCTTATATGGGATATGGCTCAAAACCCTGGGTTCCCGGTGGTACTCCCGGTTATGTAGAATTTGTATTGTCCACCCGTGGGCAAGGGTTGCAAGAACCGGTCAATACCTATGGCGACTGGATAACCTATGGACTGGATTCCAAAGAAAATTATTATTATCGGGGTGCCTTTATGGATTTAATTCGTGCCATTGATTTCGTTACCAGCCGTTCTGAAGTGAATACTGACTATATCTTTGCCGAAGGAGGTAGTCAAGGTGGAGCATTTACTCTTGCCGCTGCTGCTCTCGATGATCGTTTTTGTGCCATTGCTCCTACCATTCCTTTTCTTTCTGACTATCCCGATTACTTCAAGATTGTTCATTGGCCGGCAGAACCTGTTCTTCAAAAGCAGAAAGAGATGGGGATAAGTGATGCAAAATTGTATCAGCTTTTGTCTTATTTTGATATAAAGAACCTTGCCGGTTGGATAAAGTGTCCGGTTATTATGGGCGTTGGCCTTCAGGATGAAGTTTGCCCGCCACATACAAACTTCTCCGGTTACAACCGTATATCAACTGAGAAAGAGTACCATATTTATCCTTTGAACGGGCACAATACACCTGAAAGTTGGTGGAAAACAAAGATGGACTTCTTTGAAAAACAGATGCGTAAAAGGAGTAGAAAGTAAGAGTCTGCTCTAAACAAAGAGTGTAAAGATTATAAGTGGTAGAATTGTATTAGTATATGATAATATTGTACTTGTCTCTTTTACCACTTGCTCCTACCTTTGCTAACGTAAAAATGTAAATCATTTATTTAAATCTATGTGTTGATATGAAGAACATTATGTTGTTTCTGATAGCACTCCTGATGAGTAGCTATGTGACGGCCCAACAAACCACCGTTACCGGTATCGTGACTGATGCGAATGACGGTTCTCCTCTGATCGGGGCCAATATTTTGGTGAAAGGCACTACGGTAGGTGCTATTGCCGACCTTGATGGTCGGTTTAGTGTGAATGTTCCTGAGGAAAAGAAAATTCTTGTATTCTCCAGTATTGGTTATAAGACGCAAGAAGTTACATTACAATCCGGTCAAAAGTCGGTAACCGTGGCGTTGAAGGAAGATTCGGAAATGCTGGACGAAGTAGTGGTAGTAGGCTATGGTACGATGAAGAAAAGTGATCTGACCGGTTCCGTAGCCAACCTTTCAGGTGATAAGCTGAAAGAATCTATTGTAACCAATGTAGACCAGATGCTTCAAGGACGCGTCGCCGGTGTGCAGGTTGCAGCCAATTCCGGTGCTCCGGGGGCGGCCAATTCCATTCGTATCCGTGGTGCAAGCTCCATCAACGGCACTAATGAACCTCTTTACATTATTGATGGCATACCGATGAGTGGTGAAGGTACCTCTACTGCCGGATTTGAATGGTCGGGTGGTTCCAACGGACAGAATGTAGTAAATCCCCTGGCTTCTATCTCTCCAAGTGATATTGTCTCCATGTCTGTATTGAAAGATGCTTCGGCTACGGCAATTTATGGAACTTCCGGTGCCAATGGTGTTGTTATTATCACTACAAAACGTGGGAATAAGGGACGTACGAATATCACTTATGATGGATATGCGGCACTTCAGCAACGTACCGGGAAAATTGATATGATGGATCTTCGTGAATTCGGAACCTATCAAAAGCAACTTTATGAAGAAGGGGTATTACCTAATGTGGATGTGGCCTATCTGGACCCTTCTTTACTGGGCAAAGGTACTGACTGGCAAGATGCCGTAACGAGTAATGCCTGGATGCATAGCCATAATCTTTCTTTGAACGGTGGTACTGACAAAACTCAATATGCATTTTCTGTTGGTTATATGGGACAAGACGGTATGCTGCTTAATTCAAACTTTGAACGCTATACCGGCCGTATGACCCTGGATAGTGAATTCAATAAATATATTAAGATGGGTGGCTCTTTTTCTTACTCTCGTACCAATGAGTCAATTATTAACAACGATGGTATCAATGGGGTGGTGATGCAGGCTACTTTAATGTCTCCGTCTGTTCCGGTGTATGATTTTGATGGCAATTATGCCGGCCCCGAATCAGTAAACGGTTCATCTATTTACAATCCGGTTGCTTTGACAAACGACCAGATTAACACCCTGTTACGTGAACGCTTCATGGGGAATGCCTATGCTTTGATCACCTTTAACAAATATGTCAATTTCCGTACCGAGTTTGGTATTGATGGTTCCAATAATCTGAACAAAGGTTTCAAACCCAGCTACGAATATGGTCAGTTAAAGAATACCGATATCATGATTATGCAACGTGAAGAACATAGTCTTTATTGGATATGGAAGGGATATGCTACTTACAATCAGAGTTTCGGTAAACACAATATCAACTTTATGGCAGGTATGGAATCCTCCAAATCTTCTTGGGAAGGTACACAGTTGCAAAAGAATCAATTGTCATCTAATGATATTCATGTAATCGGTGCTGATGGTGTATTCACTTCCAATAGTGGTTGGAAAGACGCTGCCACGAAAGTTTCCGCTTTCGGACGTGCCAATTACAATTATGCCGACCGCTATTTATTGACTGCAACTTTACGTGCCGATGCCTCTTCTAAATTCGGAATTAATAACCGTTGGGGATATTTTCCTTCATTTGCGGCAGCCTGGCGTGTGACAGGAGAGGACTTTATGAAAGGGACTCAGAAATGGCTATCCAATCTGAAGTTTCGTTTGGGATATGGCCAGGTGGGTAGTGATAATATCGGAACGTACCGATATGGGTCTACCATGGTAGCTTTTCCTTCTGCTTTTGGTACGGCATACCGCATGGCAAACAATGCAAATCCGGATTTAAAGTGGGAAGCTTCTGTACAATATAATGCGGGTATCGACTTGGGATTATTCAACGGGAGGATTGATCTGACTGTGGATGCTTATTATAAGACAACCAAAGATTTGTTGTTGCAACCTTCTGTGTCTCCCGTTTTGGGAGGTTCCGGATGGACGGATATCCAAACACCTTTTATGAATATAGGAAAGGTTGACAATAAAGGTATTGATATCTCTTTGAACACACACAATATTGCTACAAAAGATTTCAACTGGCATTCAAACCTCACTGTTTCTATCAATCGCAATAAGGTGAAAGAACTGGATGAACTGGGTACCACCATTTATGGTAAACTGGATTGGTATGCCGGTTTCCAGACCGTTTCTATGATTAAGGTAGGACAGCCTATCGGTGTATTTTATGGATACCTTACAGACGGACTGTTTGAAAATGCCGAGGAACTGCGTACCCATGCCTTGCCCGAAGGAGTAGGTGTACACCGTACAACCGGTGCATGGGTCGGAGACGTGAAGTTTAAAGATATCAGTGGTCCGAATGGTGTACCCGACGGTGTTATCAACGAATATGACCAGACTATTATCGGTGATCCGAATCCTGATTTTACATTTGGCTTTACCAATACCTTTACATACAAGAACTGGGAACTTGGTATCGGACTGACCGGAGCGGTAGGTGGGGATATTCTTAACTATGTTCGTGTAAAAACAGAAGGGTTGATGTCACAGTGGGACAATCAGTCAGCTACTGTGCTCAACCGTGCAAGACTGGGTTATTATGACGGTATCAATACCAATGTGGAGAATGCTGATAATTGTTATCTCATCAATGGAACTTCTTCCCTTCCCCGTTGGAGCGGAAATGATATTAATGGTAATAATCGTATGAGTGACCGTTGGATTGAAGATGGTAGTTATCTGCGTATCCAGAATATTTCATTGGCTTATAATTTCCCTCAAGTCTGGCTGAAGAAGATTGGAATGGCAAACTGTAAACTCTATTTTAATGCGCAAAACGTGTACACCTTTACCGGATATTCCGGTCTTGATCCGGAAATAGGTTCATACAACCAGCAGGTAGGCCTGTCCAATGTGGATATGGGTCGTTATCCTTCGCCACGTGTATATACATTGGGTGCAAACATTACGTTCTAACTTAAAGGATTATCGAATATGAAAAATATATTTAAAACAATTTGTCTGTCGTCTCTGTTAGCGGTGACATCGTCTTGTGCTGATTTCCTGACTATTGTACCTGAAAGCGAACAGGTGCTGGAAACTTATTATACATCGGAGGCTGCAATCAATGCAAATACAGCTTCTCTTTACAGTGCTTTTGTCTGGCAAGACTTCCATATGAACTTTATGTGGATGGCAGGTGATGAATTGGCAGGTGATCTTTTTTATACATTTGACCAGGAAGGACAGTTCTATTATATGACTTTCCAGAATGGCAACACTTATCTGACACAAGGTTGGAATGGCCTTTTCCGTGTTGTTTCTTACTGCAATAACATCATCAATGGCATGCCGGATGCAGCCCGCACGAATGGGATTTCTGAAACGATCATTAATCGTGCGCTTGGCGAAGCACGTTGTATTCGCGGTATTGCTTACTATCTGCTCACTGAATATTGGCAGGATGTGCCTATCATTACCGACAACAACATTTCCGGTGATCAGGTGATCCGTAATAAACAGGCAAGCGTTTATGAATTCATTCGTCAGGATCTGGAATTTGCTAAGGATAATCTTCCGGCTTCTCCGTTTCAGGCAGGGCGTTGCTCCGGATATACTGCTATCGGAATGTTGGCAAAGTTACACCTCACAATGGCGTCTCACTTGTCTGACGGTGCATCTGCCGATAATTTTGCGAAGGCTAAAGCGTATGCAGCCGAAGTGATAAACAAGAGCGGATTTAGTCTTTACGGAGATTTATCAACACTGTTTTATCCTGCAGGAAACAATAGCTCAGAGTCTTTGTTTGCCATTCAGTGTACGAATGACGGATATGGTTACGGTAACAGTCGCAATGTATCCCTCTCCCGTAATGCTTTGATTACTTTAGGATCTTCCTGGGGATCAGGTAAAGGTCCTACACTGAGTTTGCAGGAAACATTTGAAACTGGTGATCTTCGCCGTTACTATACTTACATGCGCAATGGCGATCAGTATGGAAATCTGGGTGGTGGCGGTTATACGTACAGCAACTTCTCCGAAGATGAGAGTACAGAGTCGTCCAACGAAATGCTGGCCCATGTCCGAAAATATGTAATAGGTGCGAATGACGACTGTGGCGGTTTGGCCGGAGCTTCCAATCAGGATGCCGGAAATAACATTTATCTGTTGCGTCTGGCCGATATCTATCTTTGTTATGTAGAAGCATGTATTGGTGCCGGTTCTTCTACAAACGATGTGTTGGCACTGGATGTATTCAAACAGATTCGTTTGCGTGCCGGACTTCCCTGGGAAAAAACAACCATAACCTATGATGAACTGATAAAAGAGCGTCGCGTGGAGTTTGCCCTTGAAAGTATAAACTTCTTTGATGTAAAGCGTATTGCGTATCGTGACATGAATAAGGCGCTTGCTTACCTGAATGGCATGGAACGCCAGCGTCAGTATGTTTCCAATGGTCAGTTTACCTGGCAGGAACGCAATGCTGTGGGCGCTTACCATGGCGGTTTCACTTCTCTCAATCCGAATGATGATCCAAGAGGTAAAGGTTCTATCTTCTATATCAATCCGGATATAGCAAAGATAACAATCGGTGCCGGTAATCTGGTATTACCTGTTCCGGCGGAGACAATAACCAAGACTCCTTCCATTACCCGGGACCCTGTAGATTATCAATTTTAACCTCTAAGTTTAAGAAGATTATGAATAAGTATATATTCAACATTGCTCTTGCAGTATTAACGCTAACCTTTTTCGGTGCATGCTCTGATGATGATGGAAGGGGTGCGAACGGTGGTGCTCCCTTGGTGAGATACATCCGTCCTTGCGATGCTGCAGTTTCAGACTCTTTATTGACGAGTGCTTATCTGGGCGATCGCATTGCCATTATCGGTGAACATTTGGGTGGTGTAAATGCCATTTACTTCAATGATCAGAAGGTCAAGCTAAATCCGAATTTTGTTACGGATAATGCCATTATCGTTAGTATCCCTTCCGGTATTCCGGGTGAAAAGCAGGATTTGATAAAACTGTATACTAATAATGATTCGTGTTACTATTCATTTGAGACGAAAGTTCCTGTCCCGTCGGTTAAATCGATGACCTGTGAATATGTCGCCGAAGGTGATATCGCCTATATCCAGGGATTGTATTTTGTCAATGAGGATGCTAATCCGTTGAAGGTTACTTTTACAGGAGATGTAGATGGTGAAATAGTCAGTCATGATGTGAACAATATTGCCGTAAAAGTACCTGCCGGTGCACAACCTGGTCCTGTTAGAGTAACTTCAGTATATGGTACTGGCGAGAGTTCTCTTAACTTTCGTGACAATCGTAATATTATTCTTGACTTTGACACTCTCTTCCCTGACGGTGGTTACAATCATGGTTGGCATGCCGGTGCAGGTTATGGTACCGAAGAGGGTATTAGCGGGCAGTATCTGATTTTCAAAGGTAAGATGAGTGATGACACCTGGGATGACAGTAACTTTGGTTATGAACGCTGGACGTACCGTACTACTGATTCTGATTTCTTCAATGCAGGCACTTTGGATAAATATGTGTTGAAGTTTGAGGTTAATATTCCGGACGTATGGTCGGCTGCGGCCTTTCAGATTATATTTACCGGTGCCGATGAAGTGTGGCTGAACTGGCAGGAGGGTGGTGCTACAGGAGGGAATCCTAATAATGCTTATATGTCTGATGCTACCTATCCGCGTGCATTGTGGATGCCTTGGACTGCTACCGGCTCTTATACTACTAATGGTTGGACTACGGTAACCATTCCGATGAGTGACTTTAAGTATAATGGAGACGGAGCGGAAGTAGGCGTGAAAGCAGCCGGTCATTATTCAGGAATCACCCTGTTTGTAGGTAAAGGCGGTGTAGCCGGAACAGAATGTACCCCGACCTTTTACATTGATAATGTTCGTGTTGTAGAAGCCGAATGATAAATTTAATTATAAATATGAAAGATATGAAACTCAATAGAATATTCAATCAAATGATATGGGTGGCGCTCATTGTTCTTTCTGTGACTTTCACGGCATGCAACAACGATGATGATGAGTCCGGTGCCATACTACTGGAGGCTTTCGGGCCCAGTCCAGCCCTGCGTGGTAGTAAGTTAACTTTTATCGGCAGGAACCTGGATCGTGTCACGAGCGTGGTGTTACCCGATAATATAGAAATTACAGATATCGAAGTAGTCGATAATCAGCATATCAAAGTTGTGATTCCTCAGAATGCTGTAGTGGGTTATGTGAGACTGAAGGGAGTCGGAGGAGTGGAACTTGTTTCTAAATCACAACTTTCCTATACAGAGCCCATTTCCATCTCCTCAATATCTCCTTCTCCGGTAAAGCCTGGCGATGAGTTGACAATTGAAGGTGAATATCTCAATCTGATGAAACGGGTGATTTTTGCTAAAGACGTAGAGGTAGGCGCTGATGAGTTCATCACACATGAACGGGAGAAGATTGTGGTAGTGGTGCCTCGTGAAGCACAAACCGGTATTATTACTCTGGCAGATAATGCAACAATTCCTGTTGAACTGGAATCAGAGGAAGAATTACAGGTGGTACTGCCGTCTGTGGAGAGTGTGCTGAATCTGACTGATGTAAAGCCGGGTACACAAATCAAAGTAACTGTGAAGGACATTGACTTGCTAACTTCTGTTGTATTATCTGATGATACTCCGGTGGAATTTGAAATAAATGAAGATGAACTCTCATTCACATTACCCGAAGGTGTTACTGATGGTGCTATCTCGATGATTGCTCCTTCTGGTGTAAAAGTAGCTATTGCCAACATCGGAGTAGCTGTTCCGGCAGAGTTGGTCGTAAGTCCTGCAACCGATTTGAAAGCCAGGGATGTGATTACTGTTAAAGGTGTGAATATGGAGCTGACCACTACAGTTACTTTCCCGGGTGTGGAAACAGCAGTAAAGCCCCAATCTGTGACAGCAACAGAGATAAAAGTTCTCATGCCCGAAATGGCAGTCAGTGGTGAACTGGTATTGAATACGGCAAGTGGTAATGTGTCTGCTCCGGTAGTCATTTCTACATTGAAACCTGAGGTACAGGCTTATAATCCAGCTCCTGTAGCTGCCGGTAATGAGGTCGTGTTGCAAGGTAAGAATTTGAATTTGGTGGCTTCTGTCACCTTCAGTGGTGACAAAACAGTTGAAGTGACTTCAACAGACGCTGATCAGTTGAAAGTGAACGTGCCGGTAGATGCTGCAAGCGGTGAAGTGATACTGACGATGAAAAATAGCGAAACAGTGATCTGTGCTTCATTGGAGGTGACTAAACCGATATTCTGCTATATTCCTATATTGCCCGATACAGAAACAAAAATCACTGCCGGAAGTATCCTGCCGGTTGAGATAGAAAATGGTGACAAGCTAACCAATGTCCGTGTAAATGGTAATAACACACAGTATATTCTGCAGGCTTCCACTCTTTACATGCTTATTCCTAATAATGCAGGCGGTAAGACTACAATTACGCTTATTTCTTCCAATGGAGAAATTTCCTATACTATGGATGTTGTAGGTTCGGGTACAATAGAAACCGTTGTTTTTGAAGGAGCTGTAGATTTAGGAACGAGCTGGGGAGAAAATATTTCACTGGAGACAAGTGTCTTTGCAAGCCTGTCGGCCGGTGCTAAGGTTAAGATTTATTTTACTCCTACCGGTACTGCTCCGCAACTAAAGGTAATGAACGGTAACTGGGTTGCATTTCCTGTTTTGGGTGAGGTGATTCCTAATGAATGGGGATGCGTAGATTTTACTCCGGATGATCGGGACTTTACCTTCTCAATGGATGCTGCCATGTTGGCAATCTGCCAGACCGGGGCTTATGGAAAAGGAATGATCATTACCGGTCAGCAGGCCATTATCAGTAAGATTTCTGTTATCACTACCGGAGGTGGAGCCTCGGCTACTGAAACTCTTTGGCAAGGAGAGCAGGTGATGGGAGGCTGGAGCGGTTCGGTACAAATGGATGCTTCCTTGTTTGTCAATGCGAAAGTTGGAAAAACGCTGGTTGTTAGTATAAAAGACCTCGAACCATCAGTCACTTATTGGCAAGTGGGATTGAAAAAGAATACAGCTGGTTGGCCCGATCTAAAGATGGTGGATTTAGCTGCTGATGCTACCGGTCATGAATTTATAATCGATGATGCGATGTTGGCCGAGCTGACCACCAATGGATTGATCATTTCGGGATGTAACTACACACTGACCAAAGTCGAACTTAAGTAAATAAGCTAAGAGTATGAAAAAGTTATTATATGTCCTATTACTTTCTGTTGCCGGAATGTATCTGGCAACGGCCTGCAATGATATCGAAGAACCGGTGATTGCCACACTGGAACCTGCCCGAATGGTCAGTAGTACTCCTGCAAATGGAAGTATTGATCTGCCGGAGGGTAACATCACCTTTGAATTAACTTACAATCAGAATGTATTTTCCCCTTCGGCAGAACATAGCCGGGTGACCTTGGAAGGTGCTACTATCACCAGCGTGTCTGCTTCACTCAGTAAGGTGACCGTTCAAGCCACAGGACTGGAAAAGGGAAAGAACTATAAACTGGTAATTCCCGAAGGGGTTATCATAGGCCCTACAAAAGTGGGGGCTACCGAAGCTGTTATTAACTTCACAACTGTAGCCAATCCAACGATTGTAACTACCCTGTGTACTCCGAATGCTTTGCCGGCAGCGCAGAAGGTATATGATTTTTTGTTAGAGAACTACGGAAAGAAGACCTTGTCTGCTACTATGGCTAATGTAAACTGGAATATCGGACAGGCCGAACGGGTACATACTCTGACCGGTAAATATCCGGCAATGAATTGCTTTGACTATATCCACTTATATGCATCACCTTCCAACTGGATTGACTATTCGGATATTTCCGTCGTTAAGGACTGGTGGGATGCGGGTGGACTGGTAGCTGCGATGTGGCATTGGAATGTTCCTACTTCCGATCCGCAGAATGCAGATACGGGGGCTGATGAGATATCTTACAGCTTTAACAGTGCAAACAATCATTTTGACGCAGCCAACGCCACGGTTGAAGGCACTTGGGAGAATAAAGTATTTGCCGATGATCTGGCCAAAGTTGTTACCCATCTGAAACTGTTGCAGGAAGCTGGTATACCTGTTATCTGGCGTCCTTTCCACGAGGCTGCCGGTGGCTGGTTCTGGTGGGGAAAAGATGCCGGTTCGTTCAAAAAACTATGGGTGGCTATGTTTGATACCTTCCAGGCACAAGGACTGAACAATTTAATTTGGGTATGGACCAGCGAAAGTGGTGACCAGGCATGGTATCCGGGTGATTCATATGTAGACATTATCGGGCGTGACCTCTATGGAAAAGAAGCCACTGATGCCGTAGCTGGATACACTGCTTTGGCGGAACAGTATGGCAGTAAAATGATAACATTGAGCGAATGCGGTGCCTATATGGATAACAATGCTTCTATGGCAAAACTATCTGCACAATGGGATGCAGGAGCACGATGGTTGTACTTCATGCCATGGTATGATGGTGAAGGAGCCGCGATACAGCATGCCGATGATGCATGGTGGCAGGATGCTATGAACCAGACATATGTCATCACAAGAGAAAATATCCCATCCATGAAATAGCGGTGCTTCCCGTACGGGGAAGTGCGCCAGGCGGTGGGAATAGAAGCACCGGGAAGCAATGGTACCTCTTCGTGTGGGAAGAACAAAAGATAAAATTATGAGAAATATTATAATGACAATAGCAATAGGAATGATACTCAGTTCTTGCTCCGGCGGGAAAGGAGAAGTATATAAAGATCCTTCGGTACCTGTGAAAGACCGGGTGGAAGACTTGCTGAGTCGTATGACGTTGGAAGAGAAGGTAGGCCAGATGAATCAGTTTGTAGGCGTGGAACATATCAAAGCCAACAGCGCGGTGATGAAAGAGGAGGACTTGAAGAATAATACGGCCAATGCTTTCTATCCCGGATTTACGGAAAAGGATATAGAAGAGTGGACCGGACAAGGATTGATAGGCTCTTTTCTTCATGTGTTGACATTGAAAGAAGCCAATTATCTTCAGTCATTTGCCATGAAGAGCCGTTTGCAAATACCCGTTATTTTTGGTATCGATGCTATCCATGGCAATGCCAATGCACCGGATAATACGGTGTATCCCACCAATATTAATCTCGCCTGTTCGTTTGATACGGTAATGGCACGTCGCATAGCCCGGGAAACGGCAAAGGAAATGCGAGCCATGAATATGCACTGGACATTCAATCCCAATGTGGAAATAGCACGTGATGCCCGTTGGGGGCGGGTAGGAGAGACGTATGGTGAAGACCCGTATCTCGTTACACAGATAGGGGTACAGACTGTAAAGGGATATCAGCAGAACCTGGACAGCCCGGAAGATGTGCTGGCTTGTATCAAACACTTTGTAGGAGGGAGTCAGCCTATAAACGGAACAAACGGATCGCCAACCGATCTTTCGGAACGTACCCTGCGCGAGGTGTTCTTCCCTCCCTTCAAAGCAGGAGTGGATGCGGGAGCCATGTCACTGATGACAGCTCACAATGAACTCAACGGCATACCTTGCCACGAAAATGAATGGCTGATGACAGAGGTACTTCGGGGTGAATGGAAATTCCCCGGATTTGTGGTGAGCGATTGGATGGACATTGAACATATTCACGATCTGCATGCTACTGCTCCCAATTTAAAGGAAGCCTTCTATCAATCTATCATGGCCGGTATGGATATGCACATGCACGGCATTCATTGGAACGAGATGGTAACGGAACTGGTAAAAGAAGGCCGAATTCCGGAATCGCGTATTGATGAATCAGTGCGTCGTATCCTCGAAGTAAAGTTCCGTCTCGGACTTTTTGAAAATCCGTATGCTGATGAAGAGCAGAGTATGAAGATCCGGCTTTGTCCCGAGCATCGCCAGACTGCTTTGGAGGCTGCCCGTAATGGCATTGTGTTATTGAAGAATGAAGGTATCCTGCCTCTGGATGCTTCCAAATATAAACGGGTATTGGTGACTGGCATCAATGCCGATGACCAGAATATTCTGGGTGATTGGAGTGCTCCTGAGAAGCCGGATAATGTAACGACCATTCTTGAAGGCTTGCAACAGGTGGCTCCCGGTGTGAAGTTTGACTTTGTAGATCAGGGTTGGGATCCACGTAATATGGATCCGAAGAAAGTAGCTGAAGCCGCTGCACGTGCCCGGAATGCAGATTTGAACATTGTAGTAGCCGGAGAATATATGATGCGCTTCCGGTGGACAGAACGGACAGACGGAGAAGATACAGACCGTTCGGATATCAGTCTGGTAGGTTTACAAAATGAGTTGATAGAGAAAGTGGCTGCTTCGGGCAAGCCGACTATTCTTGTACTTGTCAATGGGCGTCCGCTTGGGGTACAATGGGCGGCCACACATCTGCCTGCTATTGTTGAGGCATGGGCACCGGGGATGTATGGTGGACAAGCTGTTGCCGAAATATTGTATGGAAAGGTGAATCCTTCGGCAAAACTGGCAATCACCATCCCGCAGAGTGTAGGACAGTTACAAATGATTTATAATCACAAACCGTCTCAATATTTCCATCCTTATGCAGCCTATCAGCCAAGTACACCGCTTTACCCGTTCGGACACGGCTTATCGTACACTACGTATAAGTATGAAGATCTGAAACTGACGGAGACAGAAATCAGCAAAGACGGCAGTGTAGGTGTCAGCCTGAAGGTGACAAATACAGGAGACCGTGACGGAGTGGAGATTGTACAGCTTTACATTCGTGATACTTATAGTTGTGTCACCCGTCCGGTGAAGGAGTTGAAAGACTTTGCCCGTATTGCATTAAAAGCAGGTGAGAGTAAAGTAGTGAACTTTATTATAACACCCGATAAACTGGCTTTTTACGATAAGAAGATGAAATGGGGAGTGGAGCCTGGCGAGTTTATAGTGATGGCAGGACCTTCCTCTGCCGATGAAGTGTTACTGAAAGAGACCTTTACAGTAAAATAACAGAAACGAATGATACGAACCGATATGAAAAAGAGAAACCTTTTAATTGCTACGATGGTCTTAGCTTTGGGCATAACATCGTGTGATACAAACAAAAAGAAAATGGAACGAACCCAGGAAACGGAAGCTCTGTTGGAGAACCTGAAACGCATACCTGCACAAGGATTTATGTTCGGGCATCATGATGATCCGGTGTATGGTATCGGCTGGGAGGATGATCCGGATCGCAGTGATGTAAAAAGTGTTTGTGGTGATTATCCTGCTGTGATGTCCTTCGATCTCGGACGCATCGAACTGGGGGGAGACAGAAATCTGGATAATGTTTCTTTTGAGAGAGTGAAGAATGAAATCATTGCACAATATAACCGGGGTGGTATGAGTTCTCTCAGTTGGCATCTTGACAATCCGTTGACCGGTAAAGACTCCTGGGATGTGAGCGATACTACGGTAGTAGCTTCTATCCTTCCCGGTGGTGTGAATCATGAGATGTTTCTTGGCTGGCTCGATAAAGTAGCCGCTTTTATGAATTCTCTTACCAGGGCAGATGGCACGAAAGTTCCTGTGCTTTTCCGTCCGTGGCATGAACATACCGGGAGTTGGTTCTGGTGGGGGCAGAATCTTTGCACAACCAGCCAGTATAAAGCTTTGTGGAAGATGACTTATGACCGTATGCAGGAGAAAGGTGTTAATAACCTGCTTTATGCCTATTCTCCCGGTTCGGAACCCAATGATAGTACCGAGTATCTGGAGCGTTACCCGGGGGATGAAATCATCGACCTTATCGGTTTTGATACGTATCAGTTCGATCGTCAGAAGTATATGGAGACACTGGACAAATCACTGGCTATTCTGACAGAAGTAGGTAGAGTACACAATAAACCTATTGCTATCACCGAAACTGGTTTTGAAACAATTCCTGATTCTACATGGTGGACGAAGACGCTGATGCCGGTTATCAGCAAATATCCAATCAGCTATGTACTGGTGTGGCGTAATGCTCGTGAACGGGATAATCATTATTATGCTCCTTATCCCGGACAAATATCCGCAGCGGATTTTGTGAAATTCTACCAGGCTCCCAACACTCTTTTTGTTGGTGATGTGAATGGACTGTACGTTACGAAATAAACTATCAAACTAAATTATAAAACAGAAAAGACTTCGATTATGAGCCTATTTAAAGACAAAATTGCTACCTTGCTGGCCGAACATGAGGAATTCCTCGCCCGCAAAAACAATCCGATGAAAGGTGGAAATGGTATTATTACCCGTTATGAACATCCTGTGCTGACTGCTGCCCATACGCCGGTATTCTGGCGTTATGATCTGGATGAGAAGACGAATCCTTATCTGATGGAGCGTATCGGCATGAATGCAACCATGAATGCCGGTGCCATCAAATGGAACGGAAAGTATCTGTTGATGGTACGCGTGGAAGGTGCTGACCGTAAATCGTTCTTTGCCGTTGCAGAGAGTCCTAACGGAGTAGATAATTTCCGTTTTTGGGATTATCCGGTGACGATGCCTGAAGATGTTGTTCCGGCAACGAACGTTTATGATATGCGCCTTACCGCTCATGAGGACGGTTGGATATATGGTATCTTCTGTGCCGAACGACCTGACGATAATGCTCCGGCAGGAGATTTGTCGTCGGCAACGGCTACAGCCGGTATCGCCCGTACCAAGGACTTGAAGAACTGGGAACGCCTTCCGGATCTGAAAACAAAGAGCCAGCAGCGTAATGTTGTGTTGCATCCGGAGTTCGTTGAGGGGAAATATGCACTTTATACCCGTCCGCAAGATGGATTTATTGATGCCGGAAGTGGTGGCGGTATCGGTTGGGCATTGGTAGATGACATGACGCATGCCGAGGTGAAAGAAGAAGTTATTATAGACAAACGCTATTATCATACTATTAAAGAGGTGAAGAATGGAGAGGGACCGCACCCGATAAAGACCCCGCAAGGCTGGTTACATTTGGCTCATGGGGTTCGCGGATGTGCTGCCGGATTGCGTTATGTATTATATATGTATATGACTGATCTGAAAGATCCGACGAAGCTGATTGCCGCCCCTGCCGGATATTTTATGGCTCCGGAGGGTGAAGAGCGTATCGGTGATGTATCGAATGTATTGTTCAGTAACGGCTGGATTGCTGATGAAGATGGAACGGTGTTTATCTATTATGCCTCTTCGGATACCCGTATGCATGTAGCTACATCTACCATTGATAAGTTGGTGGACTACTGCCTGCATACACCGCAGGATGGCTTTTTCTCTTCTGCTTCGGTGGAGACGCTGAAGAGGATGATAGAGAAAAACAAGAAAATAGTGATTAGTGAGTAGTGATGAGTGATTAGTGCCATGCGGTATAATTGCGCAGCCTACTAATCACTACTCACTAATTGCTTATCACTAATCACTACTCACTCATCACTAATTACTCTTTTTCTACCATGATAAAACTTAAAGAAAAAATAGGCTATGGTTTCGGTGATATGGCTTCGTCCATGTTCTGGAAACTGTTTGGCTCTTACCTGATGATATTCTATACGGATGTCTTCGGACTTCCGGCTGCTGTGGTCGGTACTATGTTTCTCATTACCCGTGCCTGGGATTCGGCTTTCGATCCGATCGTGGGAATCATTGCTGACCGTACTCATTCCCGTTGGGGAAAGTTCCGTCCTTATCTGCTGTTTCTTGCCATTCCTTTCGGGCTGATTGGCATACTGACGTTCACTACTCCCGATCTGAGTGATACCGGCAAATTGATATACGCCTATGTCACTTATTCGCTGATGATGATGATTTATTCTGCTATCAATGTGCCTTATGCTTCATTGTTGGGAGTGATGAGTCCTGATCCGAAGGAGCGGAATACACTGTCTACTTATCGCATGACATTTGCCTATATCGGTAGCTTCATAGCTCTGTTGCTGTTTATGCCGATGGTGAATTACTTTAGCCAGGGACACAGTGAGCAACACGGCTGGATGATGAGTGTGATAGTCATAGCAGTCATGTGTACGATACTGTTCTATGGCTGTTTCGCATTGACGCGCGAAAGGGTGAAACCTATCAAGGAAGCGCAAAGCCCGTTGAAGGAAGATGTGAAAGATTTGCTTCACAATAAACCCTGGTGGATTCTGCTCGGTGCAGGTATTGCTGCATTGATCTTCAACTCTGTTCGCGACGGGGCCACGGTTTACTATTTCAAGTACTTCATTGTGGAGGAAGATTATGCTACTGTTTCCTTCTTCGGAGTCTCGTTTGTGTTAAGTGGGCTTTATCTGGCAGTAGGCCAGGTTGCCAATATCGTAGGGGTAGTCCTTGCTGCTCCACTCAGCAACCGTATTGGTAAGAAAGCTACCTACATGGGTGCCATGGTGATTGCTACTGTACTGAGCATCATCTTCTATTGGTTTGGAAAGGGAGACATTGCACTGATATTCGTTTTCCAGATACTGATTAGTATTTGTGCCGGAAGCATTTTCCCACTGTTATGGTCTATGTACGCCGACTGTGCCGATTACTCTGAGTTGAGAACCGGCAATCGGGCTACCGGACTGATATTCTCTTCCTCCTCCATGAGCCAGAAATTCGGTTGGGCAATCGGTAGTGCTATCACCGGTTGGTTACTTGCTTATTTTGGTTTCAAGGCCAATGCTGTACAGAGTGCCGAAGCGATTCATGGCATTAAAATGTTCCTGAGCTTCCTGCCGGCAATAGGTACAGTGCTGAGTGTACTATTTATCAGTATGTATCCGTTGAGTGAGAAGAAGATGAAAGACATCACGGTAGAACTGGAGAAAAAACGGAATTAAAAAACTAATACGAATCAGTAATTCAAACCAGATCCGAAATGAATCAGTTCACCACAGAGGACACGGAGGGCGCAGAGATATTATTTTCTC